>OFMD01000005.1_pt1 | contig 288330 bp, 269 predicted proteins | sample 1541211 | NCBI WGS metagenome assembly OFMD01 (sample SAMN04209231, study PRJEB22552) | human gut metagenome | biome: gut; material: feces | host: Homo sapiens | place: USA: Oklahoma | reverse complement strand
TTAATATCTCCGACCTTCAGATGAGCTATATCACGAATGTCGGTGCAGGACAGGGCTTGCTCAAAGTCGGCAGCTCTCTTGTGCCGTTTGTCAATAAGTTCCCACGCAACACCGAGCTTTACAGGCTGATGACAACCAAGTTTGGGGAGGTTTAGGAACGCCAAGAGAAGCCACCAAAAGTAAATTTTTTATGTCTGTTTGTCAGCCCTCTTGATTTTTTGATTGACTGTTGTTATAATATACTTGCATAACTCCCAGAGAGTTGTGCAAGTATAATAATATAACTCCGAGGAAATAATGAAAGTATGGAGGTGCTTTTATGGCTATTGTAAGCGATGAACAGGTCATTAAGGTATTACGGCAATACAATCCGTGGTGGCGTAATCCGTCTGCAATCAAAGAGGAAAGCAAACCGCAGAAGCGACTTGCCTATTATGAAGCACTCAAGATGATAAAGCATAAAACGCTCCGCCGTTTTGCGGTGTTGTCTGGAGCAAGGCGTGTGGGTAAGACAACGATTATGTACCAGATGATAGATAATCTGATTGACGAGGGCGTAAGTCCGAAGAACATTCTGTATGTGTCTTTTGACAATCCGATTGTAAAGCTCGTCAATGTAGAAACGGTGCTTTCCATTTACGAGTCACTTTACCCTATCGAGGGAACAAAGTATATCTTCCTTGATGAAATCCAATATACGGATAATTGGGAATTGTGGATGAAAGTCATCTATGACAGCAGAAAGGATATTCGTCTGACCGCAACAGGCTCTGCAAGCCCGATACTGGAAAAAGGTGCAACGGACAGCGGAACGGGCAGATGGAGCGTCTTGAAGATACCGACAATGTCATTTTATGAGTATTGCCGTCTGCTTCAGCTTGAAGAACCGATTTTGCCAGATGGCTTAAAACTCACAAAGCTCGTGAAAATGAGCAATGCGGAGCTTGGCGACCTAATGGACAGATTTGCTCCGTTAGAGGGGCATTTCAACCGCTATCTGATGATTGGCGGTTTCCCAGAGCTTGTATTGTCCGATGATGATATTTACGCTCAACGAATGCTTCGTGAAGATGTAGTTGATAAGGTAATCAAGCGAGATGTGCTTACCCTGTTCAATATCCGCAGTCCGCTTTTAATGGAAAAGCTGTTCTTATATCTCTGTATGAACTCAACGGAGATTTTCAGCGTAACCACGGCGGCAAAGGAATTGGAAAACACTTCGGTCAGCACGATTGACGGCTATATTGAAGCTCTTGAAATGTCTAACCTTATTTATCTGGCAAAGCCAATGGATGTGGGAAGTAAGGGAGCATTAAAGGGCAAGCCGAAAATCTTTATTGCCGACGCAGCTATCCGCAACGCCGTGTTGATGATAGATGATGTGTTATCCGATGAAAAGGAACTCGGAGCAATGGTGGAAACCACCGTGTATAAGCATATCGTATCTTTCTATCAAGGCAGTACGGCACAGCTCGGCTATTTCAGAAAGGCAAAGGACAACCAGAAAGAGGTTGATGTGGTGGTAGAGCTGCCCCGTGAGAAAATTCTCTGCGAGGTCAAATACCGCAACAATTCCCATATTCCTGCAACCGACGCTATTGTTGAACTTTGCAAGGACGAAAAATCAAAGGTAACAAACGCTTTTCTTGTAACAAAGCAGTTAGACGATTTTGGCATTGCAAAGCACGAAACAGCAGTACCGATTTTGCGAATACCTGCCATAGCATTTTTGTATCTGTTAGGAAAGGCAGAAGCAGACGGACAAAACGGAAAAATGTAATATCGAAACCAATTCAGCGTAACGCTCACTTTTTTACAAGGTGGGCGTTCTTTTTTTACCAAAAATCGAAAGGAGAATTTTCAATGTCTAATATCCGATTTCGCTCTGCAGCTCATCGGGATTTCTTTCTGGAAATGATGAACAAGAGCAAAGTAAACGACTGTTATCACAGAGCCTTTTTCTATGTAATGGGCATTGCCGCCGAAACAAGGGCAAATATCAACCAGATGTTTGATTTTAAGACGGATTGCATTGAGCCAGAGGGTATGCACGGCGGCTGGCAGACAAGCGGTACGGTCAAGGTCTGCCACCTTGCCTTTAACCTCTGGAACGGTTACACGGAAAAGGAAAACGGACGGTATTTTACGCCAGATGAATTATTCTGTTGTGAATATGCTCCGTACTTTGTTGAGGGTATTAAGGTAAGGTATCCCGAATATTGCAGGGATTTACCTGCACCGAAACAGCAGACTGAACATTCACGATAAGAAAGGACGAAGCTATGAAAAAATATGTAATGCAGATTTGTATTATCGCCGCCGTGTGCCTGTTAGGTGCGACGGCTTTTTGCGGTTATCACATTTATGACCATTATGCACACGAAGCGGAGCAGACAGAAGCCTTTGAGCAGATTGCCGAGGTTGTGGAGCAGGCTCAAACAGGCGAAGAAGCTCCGCAAGTTCCGCTTAACGAGGAAGAAACTATCCTGCCAGAGTACGGGGAGCTTTTCTTGCAAAATCCCGATATGGTAGGTTGGATTTCCATTGCCGGCACGAAGCTCAACTATCCTGTAATGCAGACACCGAATAATCCGAATTTCTATCTGAAGCACAACTTTGAAAAGGCATACAGCGATTTAGGCACACCGTATATTCAAGAAAACTGCAATATCGCAGAGAGCGACAACCTTGTTATTTACGGTCATCATATCAAGGGCGGCAAAATGTTCGGAGCTTTGAATGATTACAAATCCAAGAGCTTCTATGAGGAACACAAAACCATTCTGTTTGATACGCTGACCGAGCAGGCGGAATATGAAATCGTGGCTGTATTCAAGACCGTTGCGTACAGTTCCGAGGGCTTCCGCTACTATGATTTTGTCAATGCGGAAAATGCAGAAGCATTTGACGAATATATCGCCAAATGCAAGGAGCTTGCCCTGTACGATACAGGCGTAAGTGCTGAATACGGCGACAGGCTGATTACGCTCTCTACCTGCGAATACTCAGCACAAAACGGCAGACTTGTGGTTGTGGCGAAAAAGGTATCCTGATGTGACCGCAAAACTTCTGGGAAAGGAGGTTTTGTATGGCTGATATAAAGACCAGAGATGCGGTCAAGGGTACGATTAAGACCATTGACAAAGCCGCTATTGCTTCGGAGCGTATGAAAGCCGCTTATGCCAAGACAAAGGACAAGGCGGAACAGGGCTATTATGTCGATGAAAGCTCTGCTACCGACTACGCTTCGGATAAGGTGTCCTATACCGCCGAGCGTGTGACGGAGGAAGGCGTACACCAATTTAATAAGCAAGGTCAGAAAGGTGTGCAGACCACAAAGGAAAATATCGTCAAGGCAAAGGACGGTATTGCCGATTTTAAGACCAAACGGGCAATGAAATCGGCAGAAAAGCGAGCTTCCAATGTTCACACTCAAACCGTGCGAACAAAAACGCAGGCAGAAAAGACAATCAAGCAGTCTGCCCGAAGTACAGAAAAGACGATAAAATTCACGACCAAAGGTACGGTCAAATCTGCCGAGAAAAGCGTTAAGACGGCTCAATCCACCTCAAAGGCGGCTATCAAGACCGCCGAGCATACCGCAAAGACGGCACAGAAAACTGCACAGGCTTCGGTCAAGGCGGCTCAACGAGCAGCACAGGCAGCGAAAGCAACAGCAAAAGCTACCGCCCACGCCGTAAAGGTTGCAGTGAAAGCGACCATTGCGGCGGTCAAGGCGATTATTGCAGGAACAAAGGCATTGATTTCTGCGATTGCCGCAGGCGGTTGGGTTGCCGTTGTGATTATTATTGTTATTTGCCTTGTCGGTTTGCTTGTCGGTTCGGTGTTCGGTATTTTCTTTTCTGGCGAGGACTCTGGAAACGGTATGACAATGCAAACTGTTGTGAGAGAAATCAATACCGAGTACGATGCCAAACTTGATGAAACCAAGAATGGTACAGCTCACGATGTTTTGGAAATGTCGGGAAGCCGTGCGGTCTGGAAAGAGGTGCTTGCGGTTTATTCCGTCAAGACCAATACCGACCCCGACAAACCGCAGGAAGTCGCCACAATGGACGACAGCAAAAAAGAGCTTCTCAAAAACATCTTCTGGGAGATGAATGAGATAAGTTCCAGAACGGAAAGCAAGACCGAAACACAGATAATCGAGAGCGACGACGGTCACGGCAATATCATACAGACGGAAACCACCGTTACACGCACCTATCTGTATATCACGGTTGCCCATAAGACAGCCGAGGAAATGGCTGACAAGTACAATTTCAATGCAGACCAGAGAGAACAGCTCTCCGAGCTACTTGCCGAGGAAAACAATTCGCTATGGTCGCAGGTGCTATACGGCATTTCTGGCGGCGACGGCGAGATTGTCAATGTGGCATTGTCGCAGGTCGGAAATATAGGCGGTCAGCCTTATTGGAGTTGGTACGGCTTCGAGGGGCGTGTGGAATGGTGTGCCTGCTTTGTATCTTGGTGTGCCAATGAGTGCGGCTATATTGATACAGGCGTTATTCCGAAATTCGCAGGCTGCGTGTTAGGCTCACAATGGTTTAAGGACAGAGGTCAATGGCAGGACGGCAGCTTTGAGCCGTCGGCAGGTCATATCATCTTCTTTGATTGGGAGGGCGACGGAGAAACAGACCACGTCGGAATTGTAGAGTGTGTCGAGAACGGAACAGTTTATACCGTCGAGGGCAACTCTGGCGATACCTGCCGCCAGAACAGCTATGCTATCGGAAGCAGCGTAATTTATGGCTACGGTATCCCTGCTTATTAAAGATGAAGAAACCGCTTGTATAGCAGGCGGTTTCATACATATCCTACGCATTTGTGACTAAAGTTTGAATATGCGAACCCAAGTATTGCTTTTCTGGACTTTTGATGATATAATGAGAAAAACATACTAATGAGGTGAGCTAAATGCGAGTGAGTTATAATAAACTCTGGAAACTTTTAATTGATAAGAATATGAAAAAAGGTGAGCTTAGAGATGCTATCGGAGCAAGCAAAAGCACTTTTGCTAAACTTGGTAAAAATGAGAATGTTACGCTCCCCGTATTATTGTCAATATGTGAATGTTTGAATTGTGATTTTGGGGATATTATGGAAGCCTTGCCAGACGAGGTTAATGTGGAGTGCAAATAATATGAATGAAAATATTTTAATAGTTGATGATGAAAAAGAGATAGCCGATTTAATTGAGGTCTATCTAAAAAATGATGGTTACACAGTACATAAATTTTATAATGGTACAGATGCTCTCAAATGTATCGAGTCACAAAACTTGGATTTGGTAATTTTGGATGTAATGCTACCAGATGTCGATGGTTTTCGTATCTGCCAGAAAATTAGAGAGCAGTATTTTTATCCCATTATAATGCTGACTGCAAAGGTCGAAGATACTGATAAAATTATGGGACTTACTATCGGAGCTGATGATTACATTACAAAGCCGTTCAATCCGTTGGAGGTGGTTGCCAGAGTGAAAACGCAACTAAGGCGTTATGTACGCTATAATCAGCCCATAAACAAACAGGCTCTTGAAAACATTGAATACGATATTAGAGGTCTGTCAATAAACAAAAACAACCATAAATGCAGTTTGTTTGGGAAAGAATTGCAACTGACTCCAATAGAGTTTTCTATTCTGTGGTACCTTTGTGACCATCAAGGAAAAGTAGTATCTTCAGAAGAATTGTTTGAGGCAGTTTGGAAAGAAAAATACCTCGATAACAATAATACGGTGATGGCTCATATTGGAAGATTGAGAGAGAAAATGAAAGAGCCTGCCAAGAAGCCGAAGTTTATTAAAACTGTGTGGGGAGTGGGGTATACCATTGAATAAATCAGGAAGAAATAAAATAAAACAGCGTAGTGCAGTATCACGGAAACTACTGATGCAGTATGTAATATCCATAATCGGTTATGTTGTAGGAGTAATGCTCTTTGTTTTTGTGGCGTGGAGATTTTGTATGATGTTCATCTGGCAGCCGGATGATCCTTTATACATACTTTTACAAACCGTTAAAGAATATATTATTTTGTTTTTAGGCATTACCTTTTTGATAGGTTGGGTCTTTATTACTTACTATTTCATTTCCAAGCCGCTTCGTTATTTGGATGAGGTTGTCGTAGCTACGGAACAGTTAGTAGTCCCTTCCGATGAGCCAATTGTCTTGCCAAATGAAATGTTTTATGCTGAAAACGAATTGAACAGAGTTCGTGAGAAAGCGTTGGATAATGCAAGAACTGTGAAGGAAGCGGAACAGAGAAAAAACGACCTTGTAATGTATCTTGCACACGATTTGAAAACGCCTTTATCATCGGTTATCGGCTATTTGACATTATTACGGGATGAGCAGCAGATTTCTGCCGAATTGAGAGAACGCTATTTATCAATATCATTGGAAAAAGCGGAGCGTCTTGAAGATTTGATAAATGAGTTTTTTGAAATTGCAAGGTTTAACCTCTCTAATATCTCCCTTGAGTACGGCAAAGTGAATTTAACACGTATGCTTGAACAAATTACATACGAGTTCAAACCTATGCTTGTAAACAAACACTTAAATTGTGAGCTTAACGCACCGCAAGACATAATGATAAGCTGTGATATAAATAAAATGCAAAGAGTTTTTGATAATTTGCTAAGAAACGCCGTAAATTATAGTTACGAAGGAACAAATATCAAAGTATTCGCTGAACTATTTAACAATAATGTGTGTGTAAAAGTAATCAATGAGGGAAATACCATTCCAAAAGAAAAATTGGATAGGATATTTGAACAGTTTTTCCGCTTGGATACTGCACGTAATTCAAGCAGCGGTGGAGCTGGCTTGGGACTTGCCATTGCAAAAGAAATTGTTGAACTGCATCACGGAACAATAACAGCAGACAGTGCGAATGGTATAACTTGTTTTGAAGTCGTCATTCCTCTGTCGTAAGGAAATTGTAAGAATTTCCGTAGAAAGAAAATAGAATACCGTTTGTGTAAACAGATAAAAGACACTCTTGTTATTGGTACAATTATAAGTACCAAAACAAGGGTGTTTTGTTTTTGGGAAGAAAGGAGCAATCTATATGCCGAGAAAAAGAATAACAGAAGTATTACCTTTTCTGCTCCCTCTTCGTAAGTGGCAAAGAAAAAAACTTTTCTACTTGAAAATGCAAATGGACGGAAGTAGGTATGCGAAAAGCAAAGCGAAAGCATTGCTGCCCTATAAGGTTTATGAAACCTCATCCCTTATGATGAACGCAAATAGCGGTTTTGATATGAAGTATCAAAGAAACAAAGTACATAATCTGAAATTGGCTGCCACGACGATTGACAAAATTGCAATCAAACCAAATGAAACATTTTCTTTTTGGCAACTCGTCAGATGGGCAGACAGACAAGAAAAATACAAGGACGGATTAAACTTTGTTAACGGAAAAATTGTCGGTTCTTATGGTGGCGGACTATGTCAGCTTAGCAATATGCTGTTTTGGCTGTTTTTACACACTCCATTGACAGTGATTGAACGACACGGACACGCTGTAGAATCGTTTCCCTCTACAACGGAAGAATTGCCGTGTGGAACTGATGCAACAATCAACGAGGGATGGTTAGACTTGAAAATCTGTAACGATACGGATAATACATTTCAAGTTGTGGTGGAATTTGATGACGAGTATATGTATGGAAGTATTCTATCCCAAAACTCGGTGAATATGGAATATAAAGTTTATAATTCATCAGTTTCCTATGTGAGGGAAAACGGAAAAGTTTATCAAATTGCTTCCGTTTGCCGTACCGAAAAGGATATAACAACTGGCAAGGATAGTCAAAAAGAACTGTATATTAACCGATGTGAAATCGGATATGAACTTGATGGAGAAATAGAAATTGAAGAAAGAGGTGCAAATGATGATTAAGAAAAGAATAGCAATCATTTTTGGAGGAAATTCAACGGAATACGAGGTGTCCTTGCAGTCGGCATCTGCCGTTTTTGAGAATATCAACACTAAAAAGTTTGACATTGTTCCTATTGGAATTACCAGAAATGGCGACTGGTATCATTACACAGGCAAAAAAGAAAAGATTGCAAATAATACTTGGTTTGAGGATAACGAAAACCTGTATTCTGTTGCGGTATCGCAAAACCGTTCTGTAAAAGGCTTTATAGAATTTAAGGAAGAAAAATTCTACATCATCAAGGTTGACTTGATATTTCCTGTATTGCACGGCAAGAACGGCGAGGACGGTACTTTGCAGGGATTATTTGAATTAGCAGGAATACCTGTTGTTGGGTGTGATACACTCTCGTCTGCTCTTTGTATGGACAAAGATAAGGCACATAAACTTGTTAGCCTTGCGGGTATCTCTGTTCCAAAATCAGTAACTTTTAAATTCTCTGGCAAAAAGGCAGCCTTGAAAAAAATTGAAAAGGAGTTAAGCTATCCATTATTTGTGAAGCCTGTCCGTGCAGGCTCGTCATTTGGAATAACAAAAGTAACTAAACAGCAGGAACTTGAAAACGCTATACAATTAGCGTTTGAACACGATGCGGAAGTCATTGTTGAAGAAACCATAAACGGCTTTGAGGTTGGTTGTGCGGTACTTGGTATAGATGAACTGATTGTCGGCAGAGTTGATGAAATCGAACTGTCAAGCGGCTTTTTTGATTATACAGAGAAATATACACTTAAATCTTCAAAGATATATATGCCTGCAAGGATTGATGCCGAAGCAGAAAAACGGATACAAGAAACGGCTGTAACCATATATAAAGCTCTGGGCTGTTCGGGTTTTTCCAGAGTGGATATGTTTTATACACCGTCTGGCGAAATTGTATTTAATGAGGTAAACACAATACCAGGCTTTACCTCGCACAGTCGCTATCCAAATATGATGAAAGGCATTGGTCTATCGTTCGCCCAAATGTTGGATAAGCTGATAGGTCTGTATGTGGAATGATGAAAACGATTGAGCTTGAAAAGGAAGAAATTTATTGTGGAAATTTGCTGCTCGTCAACAAAAATTATCCGCTACGAGATAACAATGTAAAGGGTTTAGTTCCTGCTGATGTACGCTTTCCAAATATTCTTATGAAGCGTGATGTGGCAAATGTTTTGCAGCTTATTTTTGAAAAAATCTCGGCAGGTAACTCTATCGTTCCTGTAAGCGGTTATCGCTCATTAGAAGAACAGACAGCCATATATGACGGCTCTCTCAAAGATAATGGAGAGGATTTTACAAGAAAATATGTTGCCCTGCCAAATCATAGCGAACATCAGACAGGACTTGCTATTGATTTGGGATTGAACGAAAAAGAAATAGATTTTATCCGTCCCGATTTCCCCTATGTCGGTATCTGTAATGAGTTTAGAAAAGCAGCCCCAGACTATGGATTTATCGAACGCTATGCAAAGGACAAAGAAGAAATCACGGGAATTTCACACGAGCCGTGGCATTTTCGATATGTAGGATACCCACACTCAAAAATTATGCAGGAAAATGGTTTTTCACTTGAAGAATACACACAATTTATAAAAGCCTATCTGGAAGATAAAAAATATCTTTTTGAGCAGGCTCACAGAGCTGAGATTGAAATATATTATGTTCCTGCAAAAGACGACAAAACGCTGATAAAAATACCAGAAAATTGTGTTTATCAGATTTCTGGTAATAACATAGACGGTTTTGTTGTGACCATATGGAGGAAAACAGATGACTAAAAACGAAAGCTATTCTGGCATTGATTATTTTAGATTTATTGCAGCCTTATTGATTGTTGCTATTCATACTTCGCCTCTCTCTTCTTTTAGTGAAACAGGCAACTTTATATTTACACGCATTGTATCCCGTGTAGCCGTTCCGTTCTTTTTTATGACATCTGGATTTTTTCTGATTTCCAGATATACCTGTAATGCCGAAAAGCTGGAAGCTTTTATAAAAAAGACAACCTTAATTTACGGGGTTGCAATACTCTTATACATACCTATCAATGTTTATAACGGTTATTTCAAGATGGATAACCTATTACCAAACATCATAAAGGATATTGTATTTGATGGTACTCTATACCATTTATGGTATCTTCCTGCGTCTATTATAGGTGCGGCGATTGCGTGGTATCTCGTGAAAAAACTTAATTATCCTAAAGCATTGATGGTGGCATCCGTCCTTTACCTAATTGGCTTGTTTGGAGATAGTTATTATGGAATTACTGAAAAGATTTCCTGCTTAAATAGCTTATATACTTATATTTTTCAAGTGACTGACTATACAAGAAACGGCATTTTCTTCGCCCCCATATTTTTTATACTTGGTGGGTTTATAGCTGATAATCGCCCACAGATTACATTTGGAAAAAGTTTCTTGGGATTTGCTATTAGCTTAGCTCTGATGCTTGGAGAAGCTATGATATTGCATCATTTTGATTTGCAACGGCACGACAGTATGTATGTGTTTTTGCTGCCGTGTATGTATTTCCTATTTATTGTCATTCTGCATTTCAAAGGGAAACGCCTTGTAAGCCTACGAACAGCATCACTGATTATCTATATCATTCATCCGATGATGATTGTAGTGATACGGTTATTTTCCAAATTGCTTCATATACAAAAATTGTTTGTGGAGAACAGCATCGTACATTATTTTGCGGTCTGTTTGACATCAGTTGTGTTCAGTGTGGTATTAACGACAATGTGGAATAAGTACAAACCGAAAAAAGCAAAACATACCGCCGATACTGACAGAGCTTATTTAGAAATTGATTTGAACAATTTAGAACATAATGTAAAGGTCTTAAAAAGGGCAATGCCACAAAAATGCGAACTGATGGCTGTTGTAAAAGCTGAAGCATATGGTCACGGTTTATATGAAATTGCTACGCACTTAAACAAGATAGGTGTCAAGGCGTTTGCGGTAGCAACTATTGATGAGGGTATCAAGTTACGCCAATATGGTGTTTTGGGCGAAATATTGATTTTAGGATATACCGCACCTGCAAGAGCAAAAGAACTCCGTAAATACGACCTTACACAAACGCTGATAGATTATAAGTACGCTTTGCTTTTGGATAAACAGGGATATGATGTTATGACACACATTAAAGTTGATACAGGCATGCACAGACTTGGCTTTGATGCAAAAGATATAGAAAAAATATCTGCTGTTTTTTCAATGAAGCATATCAAGGTGTCTGGGATATATACCCATTTATGTGCAGCGGACAGCGTCGATGAAAAAGACATCTTCTTCACAAATGTACAGATTGAGAGCTTCTATAACTTGTTAAATCAATTAAAGGAAAAAGGTATAACTATTCCTAAAATACACATTCAGAGCAGCTATGGATTGTTGAATTATCCAGAACTTAAATGTGATTATGTGAGAGTAGGCGTTTCGCTATACGGTGTTTTAAGCTCTCCAAATGACAGGACAAAGTTGCATCTTGATTTAAGACCTGTACTTTCATTGAAATCAAGAGTTATTTTGCTCAGAGAAATCAAGAAAGGCGAAAGTGTTGGTTATAGTCGGTCATTTGTTGCCAATAGAGATAGCCTAATTGCTTTATTACCTGTCGGCTATGCAGATGGCTATCCGAGAAATCTATCCTGCGGAAAGAGCTATGTGCTTATCAATGGGCATCAAGCACCTGTTGTCGGAAAAATCTGTATGGATCAACTTGCAGTTGATGTAACAGATATTCCCAATGTTAAGACTGGAAGTATTGCAACGCTGATTGGTAAAGATGGAAAGGAAGAAATTACAGCACCGATGGTAGCTGAAAGTGCAGAAAGCATAACCAATGAATTGTTAAGCCGTATGGGACACAGATTAAATATTATTCGTAGAGCGTAAATGTGCAAAAAAACCAGAGGTTTTAATCCTCTGGCTCCTTTGCCTTACATAAACCATTGACGGTTGCTTCTACAATGGACAGTTCTTTATCATCTAAATTGTCGAGCTGTGCGTCTAAGCGTCTGCGGGCGGAACTTTTATTGACTTCTTTATTGGGGAATATGTACTCGTCAACCGAAATGTTGAACATCGTCACAAGCTGAATAAACAGCTCCAGACTCGGCTTTTGCCCCTCATTTTCAATCGCCTGTAAATGCCTTGGGTCGTAGTCAACGATACGGGCAAGCTGTTCTCTTGTCATACCCTGTGCTGTTCTGGCTTTTTTGATAGCCAGACCGATTGGCGTAAAATCGAAGTCAAAATCATTATTTCTTTCGTCCATAAGCTCACCACCTTGTGCCTGTAAAATCATACTATATATATTTTACAGAAACGAGGCTTCTTATGAAACGGTCTGAAATCTCTTGCAATAGGGCATATAATCTCTTGTTTCAAGAGAAATAATTTCATAAATATTTGGCAGCACAGCCCACCAAATAAAAAAACGGTGCTTTGGTGGGCAGTATAAACACGCCCAGATGAGAATTCAACTTCCCTCCGAACCCGTTTTCGAGTTTGGAGGGATTTTTTTATGCGATGGTCGAATATGACCGCAATGCTGCTCATCAGAAGCAGCTACTATTTACGGAGTGTCACAGTGGAGTGAAGATTATCTTTTAGAAAAAATCATCACTCACTCGTGGCACTCTTACGGTTTTCAAATAGAGATTATATTTCTATGCCATAGGTATAGTTATGCTTATTGCCGCAGAGGTCTTTGTACCTTTGCGGCTTTTTGTTTGTCTGGCTTTCCCTTGATACAGGATAAGCCCGTATCTGGCGTTGGCTGCCGCAGTCCGCCTGCCAATCTGAGTTTTCAGAATAATTCAGATTGGAGGAAACAGTATGGCGTACAACAAAGCCAGAGAAGAAAAGAAATGGCGGCTCTGGAAAGAAGCCGAAGAAAAACAGTTGCGCAGTTTAGGTGTCAGCGAAAACGACATAGAAACGCTCCGTGTTCACGATTGGGCGATTTTCAATTCCGACAGGCGTTACTATCAGCGTATGCAGGAAACAGATACATACCTTGAAGAAGTCGCAGCGGATATGACACAGCCCGAAATAAAAACGGTCGAGGACTTTCTGGATAGCATCGAAAATCAGCAGCTCTATCAAGTGCTGATTAAGGTGGACAGGCTTACCTTGCAGGCGGTTTTATTGCAAATACAAGGTTATTCCATTGCCGAAATCGCTGCCATTCTCGGTATGAAAGAGGATACCGTCTATAAGCGGTTAGGCAGGCTAAAACAAAAAATCAAAAAACTTTTGGGATAGTGTCCAAAAAAGCACTTTCCCACGGGCTACAGGGTGAGAGGACAAAACCTCTCGCCCTGTTTTCCTTTGTGTGGCGAAAACGGGATTGTTCTTTGAAAACCGAATACCCATTCGCCAAATACCTTCTCTTTGTGATTGTGATGAGCATAAGCGTGTCGAGAGGTACGCCATAACCTGCCGTAAAGCAGAGAGCGATAACTACCTACTCAAAATATCGGGCAGCTCCCGATTTCGCCATAACCCACAAAGAGGACAATGATACTCCCGTCCAGTCACAGTCCGAGCGTGATAAAACCGTCGCAGGCAATGAGGGCGGCTCTGTCAGAACGACAGTTGGGGTGAAACTCCCGTGGCGTCAGTTCGCTGCTGACCGTTTGGCGACTTCCCAATAGCATTTCGGGGTGTCGAGGACAAATTGAAATGCTTTCTCATAGCAGCCAGACGCAAGGCGGTCATAAGAACAGAGAGATTGTTTATGCTCTCCCGACCTTAAATACTTCCTTGTGTTTGGCTGCCTACATAGGCAGAAAACCTCTGCCTAAATCATATTGGGAGGTCAAACACTATGGAAAAAATTATTAAGCGTGGCGACATCTACTACGCAAACTTAAATCCCGTCATCGGCTCGGAGCAAGGCGGCATACGACCTGTACTTATCATTTCCAATGATATAGGAAACAAACACAGCCCGACGGTCATTGTGGCGGCAATTACAAGCCGAGTGCAGACGAAAGCGAAACTGCCGACACACACGATTGTCAATGATTTTGCAGGGCTTGATAAAGACTCTGTTATTCTGCTTGAACAAATCCGCACGATTGATAAACAACGCCTGCAAGAGTATTTAGGAACTCTTGATAGGCGTTTTCTTCTTGCTGTTGATAAAGCTCTGGCGATAAGTGTCGCTCTTGAAAGAGGTGGTAAAAGTGCTTGATGTGAAAGTTGATGAATACGAAGCAGCTTTGAAGCTCATAGAGATATTGCTTGAAAAAGGAAAGATAAATCAAGCCACATATACAAATATAATGAAACACCGAAATTCGCACATTTCACAAGCGGCTTGATAAAAGATACAATATGAGCGAGCAAAGCAAAGGAGGTACGCTTTATGAACACAGCAGTTAATACTAATCAGTTCAATTACAGATTTAAGCTAACAGACTATTCGCTTTTTGATAGAAACAGAGCAAGAAGGGTCGCTATTTACGGCAGAGTTTCAACGGAACACGAAGCTCAATTATCCGCTTTGGATAATCAGTTGCAATGGTATGATGACCAAGTACGCTATCACCCGAATTGGGATGTGGTTGCAAAATATATTGATGAGGGTATCACAGGAACACAGGCAAAGAAACGACCAGATTTCTTGAGAATGATTGAAGATGCCAAACAGGGCAAATTTGATTTAATCGTTACCAGAGAGGTTTGTCGTTTTGCCCGAAATGTTGTTGATACGCTTGTCGTCACAAGAGAGCTTAAAAGTATAGGCGTAGAGGTCTTTTTCATTGAGGATAACATTTGGACAATGGACGGTGACGGCGAATTGAGATTGTCGCTTATGGCTACTCTGGCACAGGAAGAAAGCCGCAAGACCTCGGAACGAGTAAAAGCAGGTCAGAAAATCAGCCGTGACAACGGTGTGCTTTATGGCAATGGTAATATCCTCGGCTATGACCGTGTGGGAGATACCTATGTTATAAATGAAGAACAGGCAGAAACGGTCAGAATGATATACGATTTATATTTGCAGGGCTATGGCTCTATGAAGATAGCAGGCATACTGACGGAACGAAAAAGGAAAACTGCTTCTGGGCTTGTAAAGTGGAGTGTATCAAATATTATGAGAGCTATCAGAAATGCCACTTATACAGGTACAAAGTGCTATAACAAATCCAGAAGCAACAATTTTCTGGAGCAGAAGCGAATTAACAATCTGGATATGTCCACTTATGAATATGTTGAGGGCGATTTCCCTGCTATCATTTCTCAAGAGATTTGGGATAAGGCACAGGAAATACGAGAAAGCAGAGTAAAGCCGTCTTTGGTATCAGCAACAAAGACCACTCACAGTAAGCGTGACTCGGCTGATGTATGGGTGAATAAGCTCCGCTGTTCGTGTGGCTCATCATTCCGAAAAAACAAGTGGCACACAAAATTAGATGGAAAAACCTCGTATGGCTATCAATGCTATAATCAGTTGAACAACGGCAACAAGAAAAAGAGAGAAGAACTTGGATTAGATACAGACGGCTATTGCGATACCAGAATGATAACCGACTGGAAGCTCGATTTTATGGCGAAAGCTCTTTTAGAGCATTTATGGACAGAAAGAAGAAAATCAGTTCTTATTGCAATCGACCTCATAAAATATTATTATAAGGAAGAAAGAGAAAATGGTAAACAGTCTGATGCAGTGGTTGTGCAGGCAAGATTGGACAAGGCGAACACAAGGCTCACAAACTTAATTGCTATGAGAGCTGACGGAGAAATCACAAAGGACGAATATCAAGTGATGAGAACGCCGATTGATACGGAAATTCAAGAGCTTCAAAAAGCACTTGAGAATATACCGACTGAGAGCGACAATTCCAAAGGTTTTGACTTGGACGGTATCATTTCCACGCTGAATAGTCTTGTTGATTTCAGCGGAAACACTATCAGCCACGATGTTATAAATCAGTTCGTTTATATGGTTACACCGACTTCTGATACTACTTTTGAATGGTATGTCAATTTGAATGGCAAGCCAAATGTGAAAGCTACCTTTACGGCAGAGGGCAGGAAGAAAAACTGCTTGATAAGGTTAGAGGAAATCGAAAGGATTTCCTCGTTACATAGGAAAGAGAATGAGAGCAATGCTCAATTAATAAAAAACCCCTGTTTATTAACCTATCTGCACAGGCAGCTATCAAGAAGCACAACGCATAAATCTAAATCAAAAGCTCCGTCCGGTTATCGGGCGGAGTTTTTTTGGCAAAAAAGGTGCTTGAAAGAGCAAAAATCAAACAAAAAAGGTCATAATCCGCGCTATCAGACGTGAATTATGACCTTTATATTTTTACTCCTCGGTCTGCGCCAAATGCGACAGCCCGTTTGCTGCTTCAGACGCTTTGCGTTTTATCGCTTTTCGGGGGCGGGTTGACTGCCGCTCGGAGAATCGGGAGTTATTCTTGAGTCAAGCATGACCGTGGCGATAAATTCGCCCTTTTCTTGACTGTATTCCAAAGAAATGTCTCCGTCGTACTTTTTCAGCGCGTTCTTTACGCTCTTAAGCCCGAAGCCGTGAAGCTTTGAGTTTTCTTTTGTCGTTTTCAGCTCCCCAAATGAGCTGAACTCCGGCGGGGCGGCGCAGGAGTTTGTTATCACGATTATCGAAAAGTTGTTTCGGTAGCTTGTGGCTATCGAGACGTGCCTGCTGCTCGCTTTTTTTGAGGCTTCGACAGCGTTGTCAAGAAGGTTGTTCAACACGGTGACAATATCAAAATAATCCAGATTGCGAAGATTGTTTTCTTTTATGTCGAAGCAAAATTCTATGTCGCACAGTGCACATTCGGCGGCATACCTGTCCACGATGACATCTAAGATATGGTTGCCGCTGTGGCATACGGAGCTGTATTCATTGAGGCGGTCGAGCATCTTTGAGATATAGACATCAATTTCCGGGTCGTGATTGAGCGCCTGTATCGTGGCAAGATGATTTTTTGTGTCGTGCGCATACGAGCTTAAATTGTTGTTCTGACGCTCGAGCATATCGTAGTAGCGGATATCGGTTTTCAGCCTGTCGCTCTCCTGCTGGAGCTGAAGAATTTCCGCATCCTTTTTGGCGTTGTATTGGAAAACGAAGAAGGTGAAAACGGAAGCCAGGAACAGCAAAAGGCTTATTACCGCCAAAATCAGCTGCCCGCGGTAAGAAATAGCCTCGTTTGCCGCGACATACCAGAAGAATATGACCGATATAAAGGTACTTATCGGATATGCGTAGAAGCTGAACGGTGTTTTGACCGAGGACGAATTTGACGGGGAGCGGACGAACTTTATCAGTATTCCGACTAACAGGAAGTATATTATTTTGCTTATTATCACTTCGATAACGAGCAGCGTCGGCTGCGACTCGTAGTTTGCTATGTATATGTCGGCAAAGGTTGAGATAGTGAGAATCGACACAAGCTCAAGAAACGAGGACAGCACTACGAGCATAAAGGAATAAAAGATTCCCTGAAGCTTCTTTACTCCGAAAAACACTGTCGAAAACACGATGTTTGCGGCCAGAGAGAAAAATGCGTTGAAAAGAGCGTTGATGTCGAGCAGACCGATGACCGCTCCCAGCTCAAACAGAACGGTGCCTATTCCGATTGTCAGCGCGGCGGATTTTTTTCGACAGCCGACATGGTTGAAGAATATATATGAAATGAGCATTTCGATAAAGTATACTACAAAAAAGGCTGACTTGATTATCATTTCATCTTCTCCTCAGGTACTCGAACCAGAATTTGCGAAAATCCTTTTGCCGTCTCGGGGCGATGGGTATTCTTATGCTGTCGTGAAGATACAGCTCGGAGTAGTTGTATTTCGTCACATGATGCAGGTTGACGATAAACGATTTGTGGACAGTATAGAAATATGTATTTTGAAGCGTGTCCTTCCAGAAGTCGAACGGCTCGCGGGTGATATATGTCCCGTTGAGCGTGTGCAGCACGGTTTTGCGGTTCTCTATATTGACATACAGTATGTCGTCGGCACAGACTTTTTCATGCGCGCCGTTTGAGTGGACGAAGAAGTCAACATATGTCCTGTCGATATACTCCATGACCTTGTCCAGTCCCGAACGGAGCCTGTCCGGGTCAAAGGGCTTCTCGAAGAAACGGAACGCGTTGAGGTCCATCGCGTCGTCCTGATAGTGTCCGAACGAGGTTATGAAAAACACGGCGACCCTGCTGTTGCGCTCCTTTAATATTTTTGCGAGCGACAGGCCGTCCACGCTGTCCATTTGAATATCGAGAAACGCTATTTCATAAACCGAGTCGTCGTTGACGACATCCAAAGGATTGCATTTTATTGTTATCTCGGCCGGCAGATGCCGAAGCGAAAAGTAATTTTTGACAAACGACTTCAACTCGTCGGTATAGATGTTTTCGTCGTCGCAAATCAAGATTCTCATAATATCACCAAACAGATTTTATCATAAACAGCCGCATTGTACAACTCCGAATGCGATTGCGGGTGAAAAGGCGGCTTGCGGTCGTCCCGCAGCTTCGAGTTCCAAAAAAATTTTCAAAAAAACTGTAACATTTTCGATTTTTGCAGACTATATATATAGGACGTTCAATAAGTCGAAAATCTGCATTTTTGCACGTTTATCTACACTTTTGCATTTGCGGTTTTCCGAAGCGGCGTTTTGCGCTATAATTTTTGCACACGGCAGACATCTGCCACCCCGTTCAGCCGCATTGTATACTTAATTTGCCAACCTCAACTCTCAACTCCTATAAAAGTGCAGCGGCAGGGGGACATCCTCTGTCGCTGTGCGCCCTTTCGGGATACGAGAATAACAATCTTCGAGCCGGAAAAGAACGGCAGCCGTTTTGCGGGCAGTTCAATTTGCAAAAAAACAAAATGATTGACTTGATAATTACTTTACGGTATAATAAAGCTGTAAAAAGCGGAATTGAGAATATTTAATATATTGCCACAACTGTGAGGAGGATGTGATTCCAATGGTTTGACCGACCTTTTGCAAAGGCAAAACAGCGCAAAAGAATCAGAAGGCTTCAATGTCCAATCTTTTAACTATGGAGCGAATGATGCCGTAGCCCATGTAATTGCACACAGAAGTATTGTTGTAGGCGCTGACACATCAGATAGTTATAATGGCATTGATTTTTATCGTGGAGGTACTAATAATGGAACATCTGAAAAACTTTTTTGTATTGATCGTGATGGTTATTGGAACAGTACTGATGTATTGCGGTTGGGCTTTTCTCGGAATAGTGAGCAAAATAATGGAATGGTTCGCTTAAGTGAATCTGCTGATGAGCAAAATCAATTAAATAATGACGAAAACAGAGTATTGATTGTTGTAGACATCAGAGGTTCTGAAACTTTGCAAGACTGGATAGTTAATGCCGGTACGCAGATTCCTGAAATAAAGCGAAGTTTTTCAGACGGTAAAAATATTGTCTTAAATTCTTTGCTTCATGGTACGGGTGACACTGCGAACTGCACTGAGTGCGATGGTGATGGTTGTGTGATATGTATGGGCTATATTCCATATTATAACATCCAAAATCCAATATTTCTTGTTACTGGCCACAGCCTTGGCGCAGCAGTTGCAAATCTTGTTGCGGCACATTTAAGTACTTGTAATGATGTCAATTGCTGCGGAATTCTTAACGGTGACGGCACGGATGTTTACGGTTATACATTTGCAACTCCGAACACTGTTGATACTAATGAAGAGGGAAACGTTGTTTATACTGGCAATAATATTTATAATATTATGAATAACAACGATGCCGTTCCATTTCTTCCTAGGACATTTGACCGTACAAACTGGCAAAGCTCTGCATGGAGAAGACATGGAATAGATCTTCATATTACTATGCCAATGTCGGTTGATGCTTCTCTAATCAGAGATAAGAGTACATCAGTAATAGGACTTTGTGGCCATGCGATGTCGACATATAACGATTGGCTTGCGGCATTGCCCGATAAGCTTGGTAAGACAGCAGATGATATCGATCTAAATGACCTGCTTGCATTGACGGATAATCGTGATGAACTGGGACTCCTGCCAAAAATTCTCTGGGCAAAATGCCCGGTAAGCGTTACACTCAAAGATGAGGAGGGCAATGTGCTCGCCTTTGAAAGCAGCAATGCAAATGCTGTGAGTCCGCAGCTGGCCAATTCTAGCGGAATCGTATCGCTTGTTACAGACAACAACGAGAAGGTGTTCTTTATCCCGTTTGGCTATGAAACGGTCGACATCAATATTGAGGCTTATGACTACGGAACAATGACATTCGCAACCGAGGTTGCAGGTCTGGGTAGCACATTCAATAATGATGAAATCTGGATGATTCAGTTTATGACCGCTCTAAAAAATGGAAAAACAATTTATGATTCTATGGAAACGGCCGATAATTATTTATATTCATATACTTCCGCATTTTATGGAAACTTAAATCAAAGGCATGTGTTAGGAGATACTAATGTGGTGCTCAAGCACTAAGATATAAAATGCTCATATACGATAAAGAGATATGCTGCGGAAGGCTCAAATTGCAATGTGAGTATTAATAGTTGGAAATAGAAGGAGGTCATGAAATGAAAAAAATGGTTTACATTATGCTACTTTTATTTTTATGGATGTTGCTTACTTCATGCGCACACAGGAGTGTTGGTAATTTGTTTGAATCAGAGGATAAAACATATGAGTCCATAGAAACAACAACTGTTGAAAGAGATTTATACGATACTTCTGAGTCTGCGAATAATACTACTGTACAGATTACAGTGCCTTCACATTCCTCAACAAATTTATCTGCAGATAGTAACGTAAGAGTAGAGCGTAGTATGCGGATGTTCCCTAATGAGGTTACTGCATTTGTAGGTGATAGAATATCTATAGGTCTTTATCATTCTCCTACAGATCAAAGGGATGTAAGGGTAGAATATTATGTGGATGACAACTCTGTTATTGAGTTTGCCTATAGCGAAAAGGATAAGGAGTATATAAGAAATACTAATAGATGTGTTGTAGTAGCATTAAAACCGGGAACTGCAAAGATAACAGCTGTGGGAAGCTATGATGGGAAGAAGATGATTGACTCTTGTATTATTACAGTTAGAGATGTGTCCGAAGAAGGCACTTGAATAATGCTGTAAAATTTTACTTTTGTGATTAAATGAATTGTACCCCATTTGTTGACAATTAAGTTATACTGTCGACAAATGGGGTGCTTTATTGTATTAAGGCAAAGTTAAAGGGTATGCCACATGTTTTGCGCAAGTAACCCGTTGATAATTAAAATGTTTTTATTTAGTCTTTGAAACTACTCCGCTTACTTTAAGCCTTTTTATAAAACTATGCTTGTTGTAGTGTTAGACATTTTTTGCTTGCTTTTAAGTATTCCTAATAAGGGCTTTTCTGCATAATGCTCACAGGTAACGCGATATGTGTATCCTCGTGGCGCTGATATACATTTAGTAAAACAATTGCTGGCGGAGTTGCTGTATATATCATAATAACAATACTCAGTATAGTCGGTCCAACTTCCACCAATAAGTCTTTGCAATTTAATATATGTAAATCCACATTTTGTTACTCCATCTTTACACTCTGTAATTGCGGTTATAACGAGTTGGTTGTTATTGCTTTTAGCCAATTTAAGTGATTTTGTCCAAATCAGATCCGAACTTTTAGTATTGTCTTCAGTGTTATTTATTCCTTCGGCTGTTTCAACAATAGTTTCTTCTGTATTTTGAATCTCCGGATTACACTGTTCATCGCCGAATGTGATAATTTGTAAAGACAATAAGAGAAGAGTTGTCGTAAGAAATAAGGAAATAATCTTTTTCATCATTAAGCTCCTATGATTTAGATGGTTTTTGCGATTTCAACCGCGTCTGAAAAATCAGTGTCTAAGTACACGATATATTGAGTCAGGTTATCCTGATAGGCAATAGAACAAACATCCCCTTGCTCTATTACAAAGACCGTTAAACCGTTTACAGACAATTCCTCGGCTTGGCTGTAACTTGTAGTATTATGGAAATCAACCGAAGGGATAAAATCTTTTGATTTAAATTCTCTTATAGATACTCTGCCGGACAACTTATTTGTACTGTAAGATAAAGATATGATTCTCATATCTTCAGTATTATTTTCTGTTATGTTCTCATAGATGCAGTCACTTGATAAAAACATTGCCGGCAGTTTCAAGTCGGAAATATCGTGCTTCTTGAGCTCGGCGGCAATCTCCGTTCCGGGTATTCCGCTTTCATCCTTTTGCTTGTCGAAATGAACCTGTATGTGGTTCTCATAGAAAGTGATGGCGCTGTTCTTCACTTTTTTGTTAGTGGCGACGGTTGCTATTCCGGTGGTGACGAGCAGCAGTGCGATAGTGGCGGCTATTATCGGAAGCTTCTTCAGCTTGCCGTTGAAGCGTGACTTTTTTAGCTTGTCGGCAGCAGGCGGTTCTGCGATTTTGTCACTGCCTGCGCTGTCGGCTTTTTTCTCCTTGCCGCCGTCTGTCTCCGCTTTGCTGATATAGTACAGGCAGTATTCTATAAGATCCGGATCCATTTCGGAGTCGTCCTTTTGCAGTTCTTCTTCAATTATATTTTCGAGCTCTTCGACGGTGAGCTCAAGGGAATCGTCATTCAGGATTTTCAAGAGTTGTTTTTTTGTCATATAAATTCCTCCTTACTTATATAGTCTGCGAATTTCAAAAATGTTACGGAAAAATTTTAAATTTTTTGTTTCTCTATCTCTTTTTTCACCATATGCACTATCTTTTTCCGCGCTCTGAAGAGCTTTTGCCGGACATTTGTCTCGGAAAGCCCGTGCTTGACAGCGATATCTCTTACTCGCATATCCTCCATATAGTAATCCACGACCAGCGAGCGCTCGTCTGCCTTGAGCCGATTCAATATATTGTCCGTCATTTCGTCTATCAGCTCGTCGGAAACGTCGTTGAGCTGCGGCATTTCGACGGCAGAAATTTTCAGCGCGGTTTCATACTGTATTATTTTGTTTATGTGCTCTGCTTCTCTCGCTTTGTTTTTGTATTCGTCAATTATCTTATTGTTCGCAACGCGGGTCAGCCAGGTCTTGGGATTTTTTATCTCTTTACCTGCGCGTCTGGCCTCGAGCAGTGCCATGAACACATCCTGAACGCAGTCCTCGACACAGTCGGGGCAGTCTTTAAGCTGAAAACCGCAAAAGCTTTTTATGTATTCTCTGTAGAGATGCCAGATCTGCATACACTCTTCCGTAATTTCATCTTTCTCCCAATTAACCAATTTCAAATCATCCCCTATATTAATGTCCGATTTTTCGGCACCGTGATTTTATTATACTACAGTTTGTGCAAGCGGACAATAACACGGAAAAATATGTTTTCTAATTTGCGGCTTTTGACAGAAATGCGGGAGTGCGTCCCTACCGCCGAGCGAGTCGGGGGCTCTCAAAAAAATACAAAAAAATTTTCAAAAAAGCTGTAACATTTTCGATTTTTGCAGACTATATATATAGGACGTTCAATAAGTCGAAAATCTGCATTTTTGCACGTTTATCTACACTTTTGCATTTGCGGTTTTCCGAAGCGGCGTTTTGCGCTATAATTTTTGCACACGGCAGACATCTGCCACCCCGTTCAGCCGCATTGTATACTTAATTTGCCAACCTCAACTCTCAACTCCTATAAAAGTGCAGCGGCAGGGGGACATCCTCTGCCGCTGTGCGCCCTTTCGGGATACGAGAATAACAATATTCAAGCCGGAAAAGAACGGCAGCCGCTTTACGGACAATTTAATTTGTAAAAAGCAAAATGGTTGACATGATAATTGTTTTGCGGTATAATAAAGCTGTAAAAAGCGGAATTGAGAATATTTAACATATTGTCACAACTGTGCGGAGGATGTGATTCCAATGGTTTGACCGACCTTTTGCAAAAGCAAAACAGCGCAAAAGAATCAGAAGGCTTCAATGCGCAGTCTTATAACTATGGAGCCAACAATTCAGTAGCTCATGTAATTGCACACAGAAGTATTACTGCTGGGTTGGACACATCATATGTTTACGAAAACAATAATTTATATTCTGGAGGTAATAGTAATGGATCCGTTAGAAAGAGCGTTTGGAGTAATTGTTGTAGCACTTATAACTATATTTGGAATCAGCGGAATGGCAGTAATAGGAATACTGGGCAAAATAATAGAGTGGTTTGCTTAAGCGAAGCCACTAATGAGCAAGACCGACTAAACAACAGCAAAAACCGAACGGTGGTCGTTATCGGCATCGGACCCGGAGAATCCGAGCCTATACCGGCGAGCAAACCGCAGACATTTTAACGGGTCGCCCGCTTCTTGAAGAATACGGTCACACAGTTTTCCGAATTGTGCGGCCGTTATTTTTTTGTATGCCCGTTGCATGGTTTTTGAGAAAAATGTTTTATACAAATCAAAGGAGGTGTCTCTGTGAAAAAATCCGTGCTGCTTTTGCTTGCCTGTTCCGTTCTGCTGCTTGCGGCCTGCCAAAAAACGCCCGAGTCTGTCATGGACGGAAATGTCCTGCGAGCAAAAAGCTCGAATGATTTGCTCGTCGAGTCCCTCGTCAATGCTTCCGCCGATAACGGCAATCAGGGCGGCACGACGCCCGTTCTCTCAAAAACCGAGCATCTCAAGCGTGACATTTCATCCGGCGGCATAACCGTGCATATCGACGCCGATATAAAAGTGCCGAAGATAACCGGAGATATACGGACATATTCCGCGCAGTACCGCTTCTTCGACCTGTTCGAGCTCGAAGATCTGTTCTTCTCCGGCGACGATCCGATGTTCAATCCCGGCGCGGAGAAAACGGCGGAGGACGATCCCTCGGTCGGTCTGCTTCCGGGCGGATTTTATTTCGGCGTATCCGAAGTTCTGAGTGTGTCAAACCATCCGACCGCTTTGAAGCCCGGATGGGCAAAGGGCTGCAATATCTCTCCCGACGATGCGCGCCGCCTGTCGGATAAGCTTCTCGGCCGTCTCGAAATGACCGATTTTGAGCTTGTCTCTTCGCAGGTCGCTGAGCCTCTGACCGAGCGAGGCAACCGTGCCAAACGCGGCAGATATGAATATAAATATGTCCAGGTTGCCGACGGAATACCGCTTTCGAGCGGCGAGCCGGACAGCACAGGATGCACCGTTGCAATAGACGACAGGGGCGTTGTTGACGCGAGGCTCACAAGGCTTGAGCTTGGCGAGTCGAAAATCGTAAACAGCAGAGTCATGACGCTCGACGGCGTTCTCGCAGTCCTGCAGAAGAAGCTTGCCGCCGCGGGACTTGTCAAAGATTCTATAGTAAAAGAGATATGCTTTGAATATATGTCGGTCGAAGACCCCGAAACATATAATTCGACCGTGTTCCCGTGTTGGCGTTTCTGTATCGCTACTACCGCAACGCTGGAGCAATACGGCGAATATGAAAATGATATTATAATCAATGCCGTAACCGGTGAATTTTACGCCGTTACGAATAGATACGAGTAACCAAAAGGAGGAAAACAAAATGTTGAAACGCACAAAAGGATTCGTATCGCTCGCTGCCGCAATCGCACTCATGCTGGGACTCTGTTCCTGCAGCGGCAAACCCGAAACAGACCCGAGCACAACTGCCGACCCGACCGGAATAGGGGCGCAGGCAGAGACCGGGGAGAACACCACGGCGAAGGATATTGCTCCCGAAAGCGGCACACCGGAAACCGCCGCCGAAGAAGCGGGCACTGCCGAGAAAGCAAGCACCGCCGCGCCGACCGAAAAGACGACAAAGGGCAAAAATAACCATGTGAATGTCAGCGCCGCCGGATTCATCTGGCCCGTGCCCGGCTATACACAGCTTTCCTCTCCGTACAGCACTCAGTATAAGCGCATAAGCATCAAGGCCGATTTCGGCGCAAAGGTCGTTGCCTGTGCAAGCGGAAGAATAACGAAGATATATAACAAAGATGATGAAAGCAAAACGCCGTGCGCCGTGCTGACCTGCGACAACGGCTATGTCATCGAATACAGCGCGGCCAAGTTCTCCGTAAAACAGGGCGAATACGTCTCCCGCGGAGATGATATGGGCTTTATCGGCAAATACGGAACCGGCCCCCACCTGAACATTTCAGCCACAAAGGATGGCGTAAGCGTCGATCCCGCAACTGTAATAAAGCCCTGAGCGGGGTGATCCTATGCTCAGAAAAGATGTTAAAAGCCAGCTTTTTTCAACCGGGATGTTGATATCCCTGCTGCTTGGACTTGTTCTGCTTGTCGAGCCGCAGTATCAGTATTTTCTGTATTTTGCGCGGTGGGATAACAAGGCGGATTATATCAATTTCTTCTTCTCGTCCCTCGCGCTCGGCGGATATCTTATCTTTACGCCGATAATAACCGTCATGCCCAGCGTGTTCCGTTTCTGCGATGAGTATAACAGCGGATACCTGCGCTTTATGCTCGTGCGCTCGAAGAGCCGCAGAAAATATATTTTCTCAAGACTTTTTTCAAACGCTGTCTGCGGCGGCGCGGCGAACGCTCTGCCGCTTGCGGTGTTTGCGCTCATAATGCTCATTTTCTGCGACCCGTATGTCCCGAACGGACACTCGAAGACTCCGCTTGACGGAAGTATATTGCAGCCGTTCGAAAACGTCGCGGGCGGGTTCGGCCTGGTCGGAGTAATAATCCTGCTCGCGTTCCTCTTCGGCGTCGTGTGGGGAGTTATCGGTACGGCTCTGTCCGCCGCGGTGCCCAACAGATATGTGGCTCTCTGCGGTCCGTTCGTGCTGTTCTTCCTGATGCACCTCGTCGCGAGCGCGCTGCAAAAAGAAAAGTTCAGCCCGACCAACACCATCCTGCCCGATATTCTGCCGTCGTTCGGATTTCTGTTTTTGTATCAGGCGGTGCTCTTGGTGCTCGGCTGCGCGGCGTTCATCTTCTTTGCGCGAAGGAGGCTGCTGCAATGAAACAGTGTCTCTCTGTGATGCGCCGGCAGTTCGGCACATGGCTCGGCAGTGCGCGGACTGTTACGGCTTTTCTCGTCTGCGCCGCCGCTTCGCTGCTCGATTCCGTGAATCTTATGCAGTTCGCCCGGGCGAGCGGAGATCCGCTTAACATATTCGAACCGTTTATATATAACAGCTCAACGCTCCATATCGCGACATTGATGTTCCTCGGGCTTATGCTCCTGTTTGCCGATGCGCCTTTTACCGAGCAGAGCGCGATGTATTCGCTCGTGCGCTGTTCGCGGGTGCAGTGGGTAGTCGGAAAGCTCATGTATATCCTGCTCTCCTGCGCCGTGTATTATATATTTTCGCTCGCGGTGACCGTGATATTCTTTTCGCCCAACGCCTTTGCGGGCAATGTGTGGAGCGCGCCGTTTTATGAGCTCGTTATGCGCGATGCGGCGGCTTCGTCTTATCATATCACAGTCGACCCGAAACTTTTTATGCCGGCTGTTACGCCTTATCTCGCGGCATTCTATGCCCTGGCGCTGAATCTCGGCTACGGCTTTTTCTGCGGCTCGCTTCTGTTTTTGATAAATTTAAGCGGCAGCCGCGTGCTGGGCTTCGCCGTGCTCTCGGCTCAGCATATCATTTCATATCTGATTAGGTTTAAGTACCTCCCGTTTTTTATCTCCGTATTTTCGAATCACGGCTTCTCAGAAGATGCCGGTCTGCCGTCGGTCGGCTTTTCGTGCGCGTATTTCTGCCTGTTCGCGGCGATTATTGTCGTGTGTGTTCTTCGCGCCGTTCGGCATGTCGATCTCAAAATAACAGTGGGGACTCGAATATGAAGATAACTTTTTTTGCGGGATTACGGCATCGGCTTTTCAATATGCTGCCGTATCTCGCCGTGTCTCTGCTCATATGGGCGGTCTGCGTGCTCTCGTCTTTCGGCGGCGAGCGGGAAACATTTTTCTCTGTTTTCACCGAAGCCGTCGGCGGCGTTGAACACAGCGGACAGTTTGATCTCTTCGGCTTCTTCCGCTATTTCGGAACATTTTTTGCGGGACTCTTTCTCGGTATGGCGGGCTCGGTTTCCGATTCCGAGGCAATGCCGTATTTCGTCCTGCCGCGCTCGAAGGGCTTTTTCAAATGGTGGATAAAAACCGTTTCGTCCGCGCTTCTCTGGTGCGTGCTCTATTGCCTTATCGGCATAGCCGTCTTCGCAGCGGCAGCGGAAAAAGTCGGAACGCTTTCAGCCTTTGAGCTTATGCGCATAGCGGCATATCCGCTTGCGCTCGGTGCGGCAATGTGCGTGCTGTGCCTTCTGCGTTTTCTTCTCGGGCAGAAGCCTGCGGCGGCAATTGTAATTGCGGTTGTCGGCACAACGGGGCTAATATGCGGGAAGCTGAAAGGCTTCAGCTTCGCCATGCTCGGCGCATACGGCATGGCAAAACAGCTGACCGATGTCAAAACGGCTGCGGCGGTACTCTTTGCAGACGCGGCGGTGATGATCCTTGTCTTTTTCTGCTCCGGCGCAGTGAAGAGAAGGGTTTTGAAAGGAGGACATTATTTTGACTGATGTTATAGTTATAGATAAGCTGACAAAAAGCTTCAAAGGGAAAACGGTTCTCGAAGATGTCAATATGCGGCTGCAAGAGGGCGGGATATATGGCATCGTCGGCGACAACGGCAGCGGCAAGACTGTACTTTTGAAGCTCATTTGCGGATTCATGAAGCCCGACAGCGGCACGGTCACCGTCAACGGCAAGGTGATAGGCAAAGACGCGGACTTCCCGGAGAACACGGGAATTATAATTGAAGCGCCCGGCTTTCTGCCCAATTACAGCGGCATGAAAAATCTTGAATACCTTGCCTCGATACGCGGCAAGATCGGCAAAGAGCAGATAGAGGCCGCCATGAAAACGGTCGGGCTTGACCCGTCGTCAAAGCTGCGTGTCGGCAAATATTCGCTCGGCATGAAACAGCGCCTCGGTATAGCGCAGGCGATAATGGAGGATCAGCAATTATTGATTCTCGACGAGCCGATGAACGCGCTCGACAAGGACGCAGTCGAGGAGATGCGAAGGCTCTTCCTGAGCTTTAAAGCGAGCGGAAAAACCATGCTCATAGTCTCGCACAACGAGGGCGATATCTCGGCCCTCTGCGACGAGGTTTATGAATTTGACGGCGCAAAGATAAAAAAACGCGAGAGCCGATAATACTATGCTAAAGGCAATCGCCGCAAATTAACCCCGCAGATTACAAAACAAAATCTGCGGGGTGTTTTATCGGACACTGATTTTTTGATTTTAACAATTTATTGCTTTTAATAATAGCATCTGATATACTGAATATGACATTATGGGACAAAAACGGCGGCAAAAATTTTGAATAAAAAGGGCAAAAAAATAAAGGACTTCACTTGAGAAGTCCTCTGCGCACACACTGTGCAGTCGGTCAAAGCCGACGGTTTGAGTAAACTTTTATTTGAACTCAACAGCGTAATTCCATAGGGGTCTACAAAACTACAATGTTATATTATCACAGCGAAAGGCGGTTGTCAATATGAAAAATAAAAAATACTATCTCGGCCTTGACATCGGCTCCGATTCCGTGGGCTATGCGGTGACCGATGAGGAGTATAATCTCCTGAAGTTTCACGGCGAGCCCGCATGGGGAGCTACTCTCTTTGATGCGCCGGCGTCAAAAGCCGAAAGGAGAGGTTATCGTACCGCGAGACGCAGACTCGAGCGTCGCAAGCAAAGGGTTCAGCTCGTGCGCGAGCTGTTTGCCGAAGAGATAGCGAAGGTAGACGGGCGGTTCTACATCCGACAGCAGGAGTCGGCTCTTTTCCGCGAGGACGCAGGCGATGCGTACAGTATCTTCAACGACCCCGACTACACGGACAGGGAGTATTATGCGGAATACCCGACGATACATCATCTGATTTTCGAGCTTATGAAAAATCCCGCGCCGCACGATGTGAGACTTGTCTATCTTGCGTGTGCGTGGCTCGTTGCGCACCGCGGGCATTTTCTGAGCAATATAAGCAAGGATAATATGGATTCCTTCAGGGATTTCAATCTGGTATATAAGTCGTTCATTTCATTTTTTACCGATAACGGATATGATGTGCCGTGGAATGAATGCGACGAAAAAGAGCTCGACAATATCCTGAAAAAGAAAATAAGAGTAACGGATAAAAAGAAGGAGCTGACAGACTTGCTTTACGGCGGGAAAAAGCCCTCAAGCGAGGCAACTGAGGACTTCCCGTTCAGCCGCGCGGCGATAATCGGTCTTTTTGCCGGCAGCAAGGTGCGGCCCAAGGATTTGTTCCAAAACAGCGACTATGAGAATCTCGAGGGAATAACGCTCGACATGGACGATGAAAAATTCATCAACCTTTCGACGGAGCTCGGGGATGATTACGAGCTTATTGCTGATATGCGAGCGGTTTACGACTGGACCGTGCTTGCGGATATTCTGGGGAACTATTCGTGCATATCGGAGGCAAAGGCAGCGGTTTATGAGCAGCACAGAAAGGATCTTCGCTTCCTCAAAGACGTTATAGCAAAATACAGACCCGAAAAATACAGCGAGGTTTTTCGTGCTGCCGACAAGGACAACTACGTTGCATATGCTTATCACACAGATGAGGTTTCCGGTTCAAATTTAAAGAGAAAGGATAAGGAGGCGTTCTCGAAATACATTCTCGGCATAGTTAAAAATATATCTCCCGACGCTTCGGACAAGCAGAACTTCGACGATATGATAACGCGCCTCGAGGATCGGACTTTCATGCCCAAGCAAAAAGACGGCGATAACCGCGTCATTCCTCAGCAGCTCTACGCCTATGAGCTTGATGCGATTTTGAAAAATGCGGCGCGGTATCTTCCGTTTCTTATCGAGACCGATGAGGATGGCTTGAGCGTCGCGGATAAAATAAGCTCTGTATTTTCTTTCCGCGTGCCGTATTTTGTGGGGCCGCTCAATTCAAATTCGCCCAGGGCGTGGCTTGCGAGAAAGAGCGGGAAAATATATCCATGGAACTTCGAAAAGATGGTTGATCTCGATGCCAGCGAGCAGAATTTTATTGAGCAGCTGACGAATACCTGCACATATATTCCGGGAGAGCCGGTTCTGCCGAAGGATTCGCTGCTGTATCACAAATTTTCCGTGCTCAACGAGATAAACAACCTGTGCATAAACGAAAAGAGGATATCCGTAGAGCTAAAGCAGGAAATATATAATAATGTCTTTATGTGCAGAAGAAAGGTCACGCGCAAACAGCTCATATCGTATCTTGTTGCCAACGGCTATGTCGAAAAGGGCAAAGAGAACACCGTGACGGGAGTCGATATCAACATCAACTCGAATCTCGCGCCGCAGATATCCTTCAAAAGGCTGATTGAGTCCCGCGTTTTGTCGGAGCAGGATGTTGAAAGGATAATTGAAAGAGCATCATACTCCGAGGATAAAACGAGGCTTGCCGCATGGCTGAAGCGCGAATATCCCAACGTGAACGATGCCGACCGCAAATATATCTGTTCGCTGAGAATACATGATTTCGGCAGACTTTCGCGCAGATTCCTATCCGGCGTTGAGGGCGTCAGAAAAGAGACCGGCGAAGTGATGACGGTTATCTCAGCTCTTTGGGAGACGCAGTATAATCTTATGGAAATTGTGGCGGACGCCGACAGGTTCACCTTTAAGGACGAGCTCAAAACAATCAGGGACGACTACTATTCGGAGCATCCGCAGACCCTGGACAGCCGTCTTGACGATATGTATGTTTCCGATGCGGTGCGCAGACCGATACACAGAACGCTTGACATAATCAAAGATGTTGTGAAAGCGTTCGGAGAGCCGGAAAAAATATTTGTCGAGACGACGAGAGACGCCTCCGGCAAGAAAAAAGGCGAGCGGACTACATCGAGAAAAGAGCAAATTCTCGAGCTCTATAAAAAGTGCGGCAGCGAGGATGTGCGTCTGCTTCAGGAGCAGCTCGAAGCGATGGGCGAAGCGGCTAACACAAAGCTGCAAAGCGAAAAGCTTTTCCTCTACTATATGCAGCTTGGCAGATGCATGTATACGAATCAGCCGATAAAGCTGGAGGCGCTTGGAACCAAGCTCTATGATATCGATCATATCTATCCGCAGTGTTTCGTCAAGGATGACAGCATAATCAACAACAAGGTGCTTGTTCTCAGCGAGGCCAACGGCGCAAAGGGCAATGTGTATCCGATAAACAGCGATATACGTAAAAATATGCACGGCATCTGGGAGTCCTACAAGGCTCACGGATTGATAAGCGAAGAAAAATTCAAGCGACTTACCCGCACGACCCCGTTCACGGAAGAGGAGAAGTATAACTTTATTAACCGCCAGCTGACCGAAACCTCGCAGTCCACAAAAGCGGTTGCAACGCTGCTCAATGAATTCTATCCCGATACGGAGATAGTGTATTCAAAAGCGGGACCGGTTTCGGATTTTCGCAAAGAGTTTGAAATTTACAAATCGAGGCTGTTCAACGATTTGCACCACGCGGTTGACGCATATCTCAATATCGTGGTCGGAAATGTGTATCACATGAAGTTTACGCGCAGATGGTTTAATGTGAATTCCAACTACAGCATGAAAGCAAAAACCATATTCACCCACCCGGTCATCTGCGGAGGACAAACGGTCTGGGACGGCGCGCATATGCTCGAAAAGGTAAAGACGACTGCCGCTAAGAATAACGCTCATATCACGAAGTTTGCAACCTTTAAAAACGGCGGCCTTTTTGACCAAAACCCCATATCGGCAAAAGAAGGGCTGACGCCGCTGAAAAAAGGCTTGCCGACCGAAAAATACGGCGGCTACAACAAGGCGGGCTCTATGTTCTTCATTCCTGTCCGATACAGGGTCGGCAAAAAAACGGATATAATCATAATGCCCGTAGAATTGCTTTACGGTAAAAAGTTCCTTGAGGACGCGGCTTTTGCCAAAGAGTATACCTTCGACAGATTGGGACGCCTTCTCAAAAAGACCGTTGATGAGGTTTCGTTCCCGCTCGGCATGAGACCGTGGAAGGTAAACACGATGCTGTCGCTTGACGGATTCAGAGTGTGTATAACAGGAGGCGCAGGCGGCGGAACCAGGCTTATAGCACAAACTCTCACACAGTTTGCGGCAAGCAAAGATTGGGCGTTCTATCTGAAAAAGCTTGAGGAATTCAACAAGAAGAACTCCAAAAATCCCAATTATATCTATGATGAAAAATATGATAAAATCTCCGCAGAAAAGAATCTGGAGCTCTACGATCTCTATATTGACAAGCTCGAAAATTCAATATTCTCAAAGCGCGTGAATTGTCCGACAGAGCTATTGAAAAAAGGAAGAGATAAATTTATCGCCCTCGGTATAAAAGAGCAGGCGCAAGCTCTGCTCAATATACATCAGGTGTTCGGCAGAATATCGAGAGGATGCGACTTGAGCACAGTTGGCGGTACATCAAGGTCTGCGGCAACAGAAAGCCTCAGTACAAAAATATCCAACTGGAAAAAGGACTACAAAGATGTTCGCATAATCGATTCCTCGGCATCCGGACTTTGGGAAAAGCGTTCGTGCAACCTCCTTGATTTGCTATGAGCTGGAGAACGGTTATAATATCCGGGCAGGCGAAGCTCGATTATAAAATGGGGCTTATGGTTGTGCGCGGAGAGGAGACAAAGCGCGTAGTCATAGATGAAATAGCGATTCTTGTTATTGAGAACCCCGCCGTTTCTCTGACGGGCTGCCTGATAGAGGCTCTTATCGAAAAGAAAGTGAAGGTCATATTCTGCGACTCGAAGCGAAGTCCGACGGCGGAGCTTGTCGCGCATCACGGCAGCCATGACAGCGCGGCGAAGATTCGCACGCAGATAACATGGAGCGATGAGATAAAGGCCGTGATATGGCGCGAGATAATCACAGAGAAGATAAGAAAACAGGCGGAGTTCCTATATGAGCTCGGCAAGGACAAAGAGGCGGATCTTATCACGACGTATATAGGCAATGTCGAATTGCTCGACGCAAGCAACCGCGAGGGCCATGCGGCCAAGGTCTATTTCAACGCGCTTTTCGGCATGGATTTCACCCGAAGCGCAGACAATGCAGTGAACGCGGCGCTGAACTACGGTTACAGTCTCATACTCTCATCCTTTAACCGCGAGGTCAGCGCCAACGGATATCTGACTCAGCTCGGAATTTTTCACAACAATATGTTCAATCATTTTAATTTGAGCTGTGATTTGATGGAGCCGTTTCGCATAATAGTCGACCGCTTTGTGTTTGAGCTCAGGCCCGAGACTTTCGACAAGGACGAAAAGCACGCCATGTGGCATATTTTGGAGCAAAGGGTTAGAATCGACAACACATACCGCAGCGTATCCGATGCGATAAAAATTTATACGCGCAGCGTCTTTGAGGCGATAAACGACGGCGACGCTTCGCAGATAAAAAACTATCTCATCGACGCGGAGAGCGACTATATTGTTGACATATGAGCAGCTTTAGATTTATGAGGATAATAGTATTTTTTGATCTCCCGACCGAAACAAACGAGGATAAACGGGCATACCGCCACTTCCGCAAGGCTCTTATCAAGGACGGCTTTATCATGATGCAGGAGTCCGTTTATACCAAGCTGATGACGACCCCGTCTGTTGAAAACTCCGTCAAAAACCTTATTCGTAAAAATAAGCCGGAAAAGGGAATAGTCCAGACGCTCACCGTGACGGAAAAGCAGTTTTCAAAGATGGAGTTCGTTGTCGGCGAATATCACTCCGATATCATAGACTCGGAGGAACGGCTGGTGATACTTTGAAATTTGTTTTTCCCGAAATAGACTTTATTTTTGATACGGAATGTGATAAAATTAATACGCTGATAATAGAAAACCCGGTTCTTTTACGCAGCCTGCTTCAGGATATCACCGATCAGCTCTCCGGCCTTGACGGAAAGGCGGTGCTCTCGGAAAACAGCAAGCTTTTGAACATAGCCAAAAAGCTCGAGCTTTTGGACAGATTTATTCCTTTCGATTTGAATTCAAAGGCGATAAATTCAAAAATCGTTGCCGACCTTGAGCTGAAAGCCGTTTCGGATGAGTTCTATTCCGCTACGGTTGAGACCGTCAGGCGCATGGAGACGCTGCTCAACAATCTGGCGTTTGACTATATGTGCGATATCGATTTCACAAAAGTGAGCATAGGCTCGTTCATTAAAGCCGCCGGAGTTGAAGTGCGCAGCGCGCAGAGCGGACTTGCGGAAAAAATCATTGATTATTTCGAGCTGGTCACGGAATTTATCGGCCCCAAAATGTTTGTAACGGTTAATCTCCGTTGCTATATATCCGATAAGGACGCAGAGCTGTTTATAAAAACCGCGATTTTGCACGGCTATCATCTTTTGATGATAGAGAGCTTTGAGCACGAGAGGCTTTCGTGCGAAAAGCGACTGGTTGTAGACAGCGATCTGTGCCTTATCTGCTGAGCGTTTTGCGACCCCTTTTAACCTCATCTCAGACAATTGCAGGTTGTTTTCGGGATTTTGATTCCGAATTTGAGATTTGAGGTTTGAGAGCAGTGTAATTCCATAGGGGTCTCAAACAGCGACATTATGAAAAAGCTGAACAACAGGGTTTGAGAGCAGTGTAATTCCATAGGGGTCTCAAACTGGATTGTTCTCCTTTTTGTCGTCCTTATGGTTTGAGAGCAGTGTAATTCCATAGGGGTCTCAAACTGAAACAGAACCTTCCGCGCTTGGTATGCGTTTGAGAGCAGTGTAATTCCATAGGGGTCTCAAACTTAGCGGTACTTCTTCCGTCAAGCTTGACGTTTGAGAGCAGTGTAATTCCACAATGATGTTCAAAGCGCATTTTGTATTTAAGATAAAGGAGCGATTGTTTATGGGAAAATTATGTAGTTTTTGCGAAGCTCAAATGAGAGACGACGCTGCGGTATGCGCAAATTGCGGAAAGACGCCCGACGGCACGCCCGGCAAGGCTTCCGTCGGCGGGGCTTCAAAAAGCAAGCCGAAAAACAAAAAAATCATCAAAGACGTCATTGCAATCGTTGCGGCAATACTCGTTTTTGCGATTGCGGTAGGCGTGACAACCTCTTTTGTCGGTTATCGCGGCGCAGTCAGAAAAGCCATGAACGCCTATAAAAAAGCGGACGTGGACGCGCTGGTCGATATGAGCTGCTCTTTCTTTAAAAATCAGGATTACAAGGACAGCCTGGCGTATAAATACAAGTTCCGTATGGAGGAGGATTTTGACGGGTTAGATCCCTCGGAATGCTCAGTAAAATATAAAATCACCAAGACCGCCGAATTCTCCGACAGCCAGGTAACCGACTTAATGGAGGATCTCGTATACGGAGGTCTGGCCACCGAGCAGGACGTTAATTCGGTTAAAAAGATAATGAATATCAATCTCGAGGTCACTATAAAACACGGCTCGGATTCGAAATCCGTTTCAAAATTGATTTTACTTGTCAAGGAGTCCGGAAGCTGGAAGCTGATGACCTTCGAATAATGAGAACTGAGTCGGGAAACCGCGCCGCTTAACAGCGTTGGTGAATTGTATATTTGCAAAGTTACGCCTTCTTTGGTAAATGAATGCACCGAAGGAGGCGGTTTGCTTCTGTAATTGGTATTTGAACGATTCGCAGGCTGCGTTAAATAGTTTTTTCGTGCCCGTGCCGCGACTCCCAAAAAGAGAAACGGCGTTATTATACGGACTGTCTTGACAAATTTAAAGTTAAATAATATATTAGATTTGTAACGAAAACCGTACGCAGCGTTTGCGCCCGATAACCGATAAGAGGATTTTATTATGGACGACATCTTAAAAAAAATAAAGCAGAGCGATGCATTTAACAGGGAAAACAGAGTTCCGTATCTGAAAGTAATAGTTCTTATGAGCCTTTTCACCTTTGTGTTCTTGGGTGCGGAGTTTTTGTTCGTAAACATGATTTCCCGCATCGTTTCGGGGCACCGTTCGGTGGCGGCTCAAAATTATGCGCTCGGCGTCAGCACGGTCGGTTTTGTCCTGTATCCTCTTTTATGCCGATTCTGCAAAGGAAATGCGCAAACTTCCGTTTCGGTTTGCGCAGCCGCTATCTCCAATGCCTGCCTTTTTCTGATGTGCCGCAGCGGCTCTTACACGCTTACGCTGATTGCCGGCCTTCTGCTGTTTTTGATTCTCGGCGTGTTCGGAAGCGCCGTGTTCTATAAATCCCTTTGCCTGTTGGAGGACAATACGCATATTGCGCGGCTTACGGGTATCTCCTATATGCTCGGTACAATGCTCCAGATTGCGAACAGCAATCTTGTTCATATAGACATTGCCGAAGCCGCGATACTTTCGGTGTTTATAATGCTTTTGGCACTTATGCTGATACGCGCGGAAAAAAACAGCGTTGTCCCGGCGCTTTCAAAGAGCGGGCCCGACGGCGGCAACGGCAGGGAGAGCTTAAAAATCAGCGTGATTCTTGTCTTTTTCGTCGCGCTCATGACCTGCATTTTCAGCACGCTTGATAATGCCGTCACCCTCATCCACGCAAGCGGAGAGGCGAATATCGGGCAGTGGCCGCGAGTCCTGCTCGCCCTCAGCGGGCTTTTGGCGGGCTTTTTGTTTGACACGGCAAGCAGAAAATACATGAGCATAGTTATGTACTGTATCACCGTTCTGTCAACTACCTGCCTCGTCATTCTTCAGTTTGCCGGGTCTTTTACGGTAGGGCTCGTCATATTTTATCTGGCCGCGGGCTTCTTCGCCGTTTTCTTCACGGTTTCCTTTATGGAGATCGCCCGATATACTGAAACGCCGGAGCTGTGGGCGGGGCTCGGCAGAGCCGTCAACAATCTTGTCGCCGTGTTGATTTCGGGCGGCTCGCTTGCACTTTTGAATTCAGGCAACAATATCGCTATAATAACGATCGAGCTGCTTTTGTTCGTGCTCGCGAGCGTCGCTGCATTTGCCTATATGAATAAGCGAAAAGCCTTCTTTGACGGGCTCGAAGCAGAGGCGGCCGATAAGCTGAGCGACGGCGAAAGGCTGCAAAAGCTCGCCAAGCAGTTCTCGCTGACTCCGCGAGAAGCCGAGGTGTTCGGATTGCTGGTGAATACCGAGGACGGACTGCAAACGATAGCCGACAATCTCTATGTGTCGAGGCGAACCCTGGAGCGGTATGTCTCCGCAATATATGAAAAAACCGGCGCGAGATCCCGCATCGGACTTGTCACGCTTTACAACAACGCATAAAAACAGCAGATTTGCCTCTCGCTTCGGCGGGAGGTATTTTTTTGATTTCTTATGGGTAAAAGGCGCGGTTTTCGGCGCTTTTCGGAGAATGGCGGAAGTCCGCCACGCGATTTTTGCAGATTGGCGGACTTCCCTTATATACAAAAAGCCCTCTGCCTGTATAAAATTAAAGCAGGGTAAAACGGGTGCGGCGCGAAAGGCCGCAAAAGCAAAATGAAATTTATGCTTGCTGCGTTTGTTTAAGCGACGGGCAACAAAAAGGAGAGGATACCGTGAAAGCAAAAAGATTTGCGGCGCTCTTGCTTGCGGCTCTTATGCTGCTGCTCTTTGCCGCCTGCGGCAGCAAGCCCGCCGAGGACGGCGACGGCACCAAGGCAGACCGGACGGAGCGCGGTGTCAAAATAACGCAGACGGCGGCAGCTGCAGTGCAGACCGAAAAATACGAAACCGCCGATTTCAGCATAACTATCCCCAAGGGGTGGACAGTATCGACGGGCGGAATAAATATCTACCACAGTATCCGCGTGTACGACCCTGCGGAGCCGCTCAATCAGATGTTTATACTGCTGAAGGCGGAGCCGCTTCTGCACTGTGATGAGGGCAAGGCGGCGTGGCAATACAGTTATAGCGCGGGCAGCAAACAGAATTTAATTTTTGCAAAGGCGCCTGTGCTGAAAAACCCGTCTACCGAAGGATTTTTCAAAATTTTTCCGCAGTATGCCGATTTTATATCGAAGGCTGAGCCGTCATATTCGGGATACGCATTTCCTCGTTTTGAAAACTTCACCGTGACCGAGCGCTATGCATCGTCAAACGGTATGAAAGCCTATGCTATGGGCGATGAATTGCTGCGCGCCACCTTTAAAGATAACGGCAAAGAGGGCGAGGGAATGTTTTCCGCCTCGGTAGTGGATTTCGGCGCAGTTCAGATTTGGACGGGACGAATGAACGGCTACATGATGGAGTCGGCAGACGGCGGATACTATATGGTCTACAATATCGTCGCCGTTACCGCAGCCAAAGATACATTTATAGAGTGGGAAGGCGTGCTTACCGACTGCTTTAAAACACTCAAGTATTCCGACAGCTTTGTCAGTGCCGCTAACCAGGCGAGCAATGAGAAGGTGACGCTCGCAAAGCAGATAAGCCAAAACTTCAACCAGACGATGGACGGCTTTATGTCCTCGTGGGAGAGCCGCAACATAAGTCAGGATATTATGAGCCAAAAGCAGAGCGACGCCACTTTAGGCTATGAGCGTGTGTACGATACCGAGACGGGCAGGATATATAAGGCGACAAACGGGTTCACGGACGACTATGACGGCAAACGCTATCAGCCCGTAACGGACGACAGTATGTATGCCAAGGCCGTGAGCGGCTACATTGAAAAGCAATAGCATAAAAGCGTGCTGCGATAAAACGTTGAAAGGGGGCGGCGGACGGTGGATATGCCGCAGCATTCCGTTTTGCGGGACGGTAAAGAGACAAAAAGGACGCTTCCGTACAATCGGCAATATGTCATTCTTGCGATATACGAGGTGCTCGATAAAAACGGCGCCGGGTATGAAAAAACGGATGCTTCAACCGTCATATCAAATATGTCGGTGTACGGGAATTTAAGCCGTTTTTCAATCTGCGTAACCGAGCAAGAGTACGGGACGGAACTGTCCGTAACAATGCTTCAACCGTGCGAGGGGCTTTCTGCATCCGGCGTGCAGCGGGCCATAACAGCCGTTGCCGACAGCATCTCGCAGTATCTGGAAAACGAGCTTGTGATGAATGGAATATTCATGCAGAAGAATAGATAACAAAACGACTTCAGACGAACGGGGGAAATGAAATGAACGAGACAAGAGTATTCATGCTGAACGGCACGCAGGTGCAGGATATAGTCACCCGCCTCGAGGGCTTTTTCCGTACCGAGAAGGGTATGGACGTCCAGAGCTCTCAGACCACGGACGGCTATGTTATGCAGGCGAGTCAGCCCAAGGACGGCTGGAAGACGCTCACGGGAATGCGCCTTGCTGTTACCGTTCAAATGGCGGTTGCGGGAGATCAGCTGAATGTCAGCATAGGCGAGGGGCAGTGGTCCGATAAAATAGGCGCCGGAGCGATAGGCTTGTTTGTGGCGTGGCCGCTGGCGATAACCGCCGGAATGGGCGCGTACAAGCAGAAAAAGCTTCCCTTCGAAGTGTTTCAGGTTATAGAGAACACCATTATGACCGGCGGACAGCCGGTGGTGGTGTCCGGCGCAGGTCAGACCGTGGCGGACGGAATGACGCTGTGCCCGAGCTGCAAGGCGCAGCTTGCCCCCGGCTCGAAGTTCTGCAACCGCTGCGGAGCAAAGCTCGGACAAAAATGCCCGAACTGCGGCGCCGAAATCACCGCCGACAGCGCCTTCTGCTCCGAATGCGGAATGAAGCTATAAGACATAAATACAGAAAACCCCTATCTCTTAACTATACATTTGTAAAGCAACGCCCTCCCTCGGTAACGTATATTATCGAGTGAGGGACGTTGTATTTCAATTATATTTAATTATAACGATATATTATCGCAGGACAAAATCATAAAGAACTGATATAAGACGGATTTTTTATTGGCGTTCTCTTTGCGTTGCCCGGCACATATCACACACGATAAAATAAGCTCATCCTATAGGCAGGATAATTTCAAACACCGCTCCGCCGTCGTTTGACGCGCGCACCGTTCCCCTGTGAAGGCTGACTATCTCCTTTGTCAGGGCGAGACCGACTCCCGCTCCGCCCTTTCTCGTGCTGAAAAAGCGGTCAAAAATATGCGGCAGAAGCTCGGGCGCGATGCCCTCGCCGTCGTCTCGGATGCGGATAACGGCTTTGCCTTTTTCCTGCCTGCACTCAATTATTATCTCTTCTTTTGCATATCGCAGCGCATTGGTGATTATATTCGTAAAAGCGCGGCGCAGATGAATTTCATCGCAGCTGACCGTTACGGGGTCGTCGTCAAATATCGGTGTGATACGCAGATTTCTCTGCTGCGCGAGGTGCTCCGTGCCGCGCAGGCAGTCGTACAGAAGCTCGCGCACATCCGTCGAGTGGAAGTCCGATTTAAACTGTCCAGCCTCGAGCCGCGAGAGTGCGAGCAGTTCCTCTATCAAAATGGACATCTGCTCGTTTTCCTCGAGAATGACCCTTGATGCTTCGACAGGCTCTAAAACACCGGTGCTTATGCCCTCCGCACAGCCCTGAACCGCCATCATCGGCGTTTTCAGCTCGTGTGATACATTTTGAAAAAACCATTTCTGCGATTCGTGCGCCCTCTCAACATAGCCGCCGAGCTTCCAGCCGAATAGGCAGACCAATACGGTCAAAACAGCCAGCACCGCGAAAAAAGCGGCGTTCAGGTAAGAGGCATACTGCATTACGGCGCCGATATCCACATAGAGAATATAGGAATACGCGTCGTCATCGCCGTCGGCTTCAACCTGCGTCATACGAAAAACGAAGCGGCTGCCGCCGTTTTTGAAGGTGTGGAATTCACCGACGGACGGCTTCTCTCTGCGGCAGTATTCCCGGAGCCGCTGCTCCGATTTCGACAGGTATTCGGGTTCAAAAAGCTCGCCCTCGATTTCAAGATATCTGACACTCGGAGTCAAAAAATGCTCCTGTTCGTTATTCTCATTTTTAATATCGGAGAACGGGACGGGGGCTTCGTGCTCATCCTCCGAGAGTATCGCCTTTTGCGCCTCCGCCGTCAGATATCTCGGAATAAAAATGTTGACGGTAGCAAACAGCGCCGCAAAGACGAGCAGCATGGTGCCGAGCACGGCGAGCGTGATTTTTCTTCTTATATGCTTCATACTCCGCCCTCCTTTGAGCGCAGTCGGTAGCCGTAGCCCCAGACGGTTTCAATGAGCACGTTGCTGTCCGCCGAAGAGAGCTTGCTGCGGATTCGGCGCAGAGTCTCGTCGGTCACTCGCGTCTCGACCTCGTCGTTGTAGCCCCAAATATGATTCAGCAGCTCGTCGCGCGAAAAAGCCTTGCCCTCGCCGCGCATCAAAAACAGAAGCATCTTCATCTCGTTGGGGGAGAGGGCGAGGGGCTTTCCCTTGCAGAAGAGCTGCTTTTCGTCGCCCGAAAAACGCAGGTCGCCGACTGAAATATCCTTGTCCATCGGGTCGCCGCCGCGCTCCATCTCCACGCGGCGAAGCAGCGACTTGACGCGCATCAAAAGCATAGTCGGGCGAAACGGCTTTGTCAAATAGTCGTCTCCGCCCTGCAATATTCCGTTGACATAGTCGTATTCGGTGTCCTTTGCCGTGAGAAGAATAATCGGCACCTTGTCCTTTTCGCGGATGAGGTGGCAGCAGGTCAGCCCGTCCGTGCCGGGCATCATTATGTCCAAAATGACAAGGTCGGCGCGTCTTTTGAAAAACGCACCTAAAAGCGCGTCTCCCGTTTCAAACGCGCACACTTCATATCCGTCATTTTCGAGAAATCGTTGAAGCGTCTCTCTTATGTTTTTTTCATCCTCTGCGATATAGATGAGTTGTTTCATAGCGCCTCCGTAGTAGCTGCAGAGCCGTGCCGCTCGGACACGGCTCTGTGTTCATGGCTTGTCTGCTGTGCCTTTTCGCAGGGCGTTATGTTCGCTCGGCTTAAAAGGCCATGTCTGCTTCGTTCGCTGCGACTCTCACGTCGTACTCGTCGCTGACGCGGTCCCAAAGCTTGGAGTTTCTCTCGAGAACCTCTGTAATCTCGGCTTCCACAGCGTCGATTTCCTCATAGAGCTTGTCGGCGTTTTTGTCGGTCATGCGGGCATAGATAGCGTCGATTTTCTCGTTGAGCTCCGCGACCTTGGCAAGGTCGGCGATAAGAGCGGCTCTCTCGTCCTCGGTTATGGTGTCAAGATTTCTGACAAACTTCTCGTAGGCATATTCATCCTCGCGGGCGTCGTTGAGGTCAGCCTCGTTGAGCTCGAGGGTCATGTCCGTCTCGTTTGCGGCGATCTGCTCGTCATACTCGTCGTTGACGCGCTCCCAAAGCTTGGAGTTTCTCTCGAGAACTGCTGTTATCTTGTCGTCGATTGCGGAGATTTCCTTGTAGAGCTTTTCTGCGTTCTTGTCGGTCATGCGGGCGTAGATTTCATCGATCTGCTTTTCGAGCTTTGCGATCTCGGCGAGGTCACCGAGCAGAGCCTCTCGCTCTTTCTCCGTGAGAGAGTTCATATCTTTAACGAAGCTCCCTATGGACGGAACGCCGCAGTCGTCGGGCGAGTTGACGGAGACGATTTCGGGCAGAGTCTCGGTCGGGGTGTTCTTTCTGTTGTTTGCCGAAGCGGTAGCCGCCGATGCGGCGATGATGCTTGCGGCAAGGACAAGGGCGAATACGGTTGCGATAATGTTCTTTCTGTTTTTCATGACAAATGCTCCTTTGATTTTTTTCGCGGACTTCCTTTCCGCAATACAAGAATATCAAAAATGAGCACCCCATTCACCGAAAAATCGGATGAAAGTTGTCACAAAATTGTAAGAGTCGAAAAGCTGTTGGTAATACTGCCGCGCTGCGCCTTGAATCGTGCTCCTTATCATTTTCATTATATCAGACCGCAAACGCGAATTCAATGCAAAAACTCATGGCGGATAAGGCTTCAAAACACGTATTGCGTTTTCTGCTGAGTTTACGGCGGGCGGCCGATAATAAGACGGGGTGCGGCAGTTTTTGCCGCGCCCCGTTTAAAATTTCACTTATCTTTTTTTGTAGACGACCAGCTCCGGATTTTTGCCGTTTTCTTCGTAGGTGCAAATCAGTAAAAAATCCATGCTTGCGGCGATTCCAAAGCGGCGCAAGCCGCCGTATTCGCATTCCAGCTCGTTGCCGAGATATGTGGCGTTGTCGTCAAGAAATTTTACGGTCGTCCCGTTCGGCAGTCGGTATTCAAGGTTGATGAACTTGCCGACAAGAGCGTTGAGCTTTTCAACCTTCGGCAGCCCGTCGATATTTAAGCCGTTTATTTCATCGATAAGCTTTTGCTTGTATTCCTCGAATTTTTCCGCGCCGCCGAGATATTCGTACCGTTTCCAATAGTTGAGCTTGGGTAACATATCCTCCATGTATTTGCGCGCCTGTTCTGCCGAGAAGTTCTCGCTTGTCATATTCTGCACGCAAACCTCTATCAAGTCATCCATGTTGTGATACATATATTGCCCGTCGGCATAGCACCATTTGCAGTATTCCTCGTTGAAAAAGCCGTCCGTTTCCCTGCTGATATCGGCATCGTCAAGAGGCATACCGCAGCACTGGCAAATAAGCTGTCTCGGCGAGCCGAGAAGCGTGTTGATAGAAACGTCAAACAGCTTTGACAGCAGCTTCAATGTCTCTGTGTTGGGCGTAGTTTCACCGGTTTCCCAGCGGGAAACCGCCTGGCGGGTAACAAATACTTTTTCCGCAAGCTCGTCCTGAGACATACCCTTGCCTGTTCTGAGTTTAAGAATAATATCCTTTGTATCCATAAAATCATCACCTCGGGGTTATTATAATTTAAAGCCGTCGGAATAACAAGCAACTTGCTGTTGCGACGGTTGATGAAGTCAGACGCAGAGCGCGAAAAAAGATTACGACCTCGCCCGAATTATGAGGCAAATTACGCCCGCGGCGCAGAGAATTGCGCCTATGGGCACCGAGATTTTCAGCATGACGTTCCATAGGTGATAAAAGTCGAGGGGCGCGTCGTTTGTGCCGTGAAGCACGGCATAAGAAAGACCGGAAAATATCAGCGCCAAAACCCCGAGGATAATAAAAACTGTTCCGAAAATCAATAATTTCTTTTCCATTTGCGCCTCCCGAGCATTTGCTTTTTGTTGTCTTAATTCATTATAACATCATATAAAGCTTTTGGCAAACGGCTCAGATAAATGTTTTCGGGTATCGTCCGTAAACAAAAGCGGGGTGCCGCGTCTTTTCGTTGCCGCACCCCGCTTTGAAGTTATATGGCTAATACCGCGTCCAGACACAGGGTAAGCGCATATTCATATGCGTTGCCGCCCCAATGCCGCTCATCGTATTTATCAACATCGGCAAGACTGTCTGCCGTATACAGTATCATTCCCCATGTTGCTTTTCTGAAAGCTGCACACGCCGAAAGCGCCGAGCATTCCATTTCCACAACAGAACAGCCTTCACTTTTGCGATATTCGACTTTTTCTTTTGTCTCGCGGAAAAAGCCGTCGGTAGACCATGTAATAACCTCTTGATATTTCATGTTGTGCTCGAGTATTGTTTTTTCAATGGCCTTTTTTGCTCTTTCGTTGATTTCCATAAAGCGTGAAGGAGGAGCGTAATGATACGATGTCCCCTCGTCGCGCAATGCTTTGCTCGGAACAAGGAATGTACTTTCCTCAAAATGTTCAAGTGCACCGCAGCTGCCCGCAGAAATAATTTCACAAACTCCGTACCCGATTAGCCAGTCAAGTATTTGTGCGGCGGCGGCAGCACCGACAGGCGCCTGACAGAGAACGATTTCCTCGCCTTTGTATTTTGTTATATAAATAGGATAGTTCTTTGTTGCGCTGATAAAAGTCGATACTTGTTTGGTGTCGGAGCTGTTTGCATACTCGTCTATGTAATTGCCGAGAAATGCGAATACACATTTCTTCGGAAGATTGAGGTTTAGATTTTCATGAACAGGACTTATGACCGCTGTCTGCTCCGAATCAAACTCTAATATCGGTATCTCATTTTTTATAATTCCCATACCACTACCTCACAAATACTAAGTTAAAAAATGCGGAGGCAACAGCAGCACTGCACCTCCGCTTATTATTATTTCTCTCCGCCGACTGCCTTGAGCACTTCGGTCTTGAACTCGCCGTGGATTTTGTACTTCTTGAGGAAGACGATAAGCGAGACGACTATCATGACGGGCGGGACGATGAACATCAGGAACGATATCGCACTGTTCGCCGCTGCGGTCTGTACAGCCGCTTCGCCGTTGTAGCCGGTTATGCTGAATGCGGCATACATGATTATCGACTGCATGGTGTAAGCCATCTTCTGCAGGAAGCCCTTCATCGAGAAGGTCAGAGCCTGGTTGCGCTTGCCGAGCTTGTACTCGCCGTAATCGACAACGTCCGCGAGCATTACGGTCTGGTTGACGAACATACTGCCCGTACCGACGCTCGTGATGAAGTAGAACGCACCGAGCGCATAGACGTTTGCGCCTAAGAGATATCCGACTATCGCCATGCCGGTGTAGCCTGCCGCCGCCATGATGAGCGAGAGACGGTAGGTGGAGCGGTTCGACATAAACTTGGAGCAGATGGGGATGACGAGGAGCGAGAGCACCGAGCCCACAGTGCCGAACATATTAAAGGTGGACTGAAGCTTGAGGTCGCCCGCGACGCAGGTGAAATAGTAGCTGCTGATGCCGGAGGTCATATAGAAGCCGGCGTTCGATATCATGGCAAAGAGCATGAATACGAGCAGCTGATCGTTCTGCTTTATAACGCTTATTGCCTGCTTGAACGAGAATTTATCGTTGTTGACGACAACTCTGCGCTCCTTAGTCGAGAGAACGCAGATTAATGCAAAGAATACGAGAGCCGCAGCCGTCACCATAGACCACTTGCCGAAGCCGGCGGTCAGGCAGGCGGAGTCCATTTTGTCGAGCTTGCTGCCGGTTGCGCCGCCGAAGAAAGCGACTGCGTATGCGGTGAATATAACGATTATACCCTGACCGAGGCCGGAGAAGGTTCTTGCGATAGTCGAGACGAGGTTTCTGTCCTTCTCCTCGCTTGCAAACGACGGTATCATCGACCAGAACGGAATGTCGGCGAGAGTGTTGGTCATGCCCCAGAATACATAGAGCACGGCGACATAGATATAGAGGCCGACGGAGTTGAGCGCAAAGCCGGGATTGTTGAAAAGCAGACAGAGCACTATTGCGTTGAGCAGGGCTCCCGTCAGTATCCACGGGCGGTACTTGCCCATTTTGGTGTTGGTCTTGTCAACTATCATGCCCATCATCGGGTCGTTGACGCCGTCCCAAAGTCTGGCGAGCGGCGCCAGGATGAGCAGGAAAAGCGGCTTGATTCCAAGACCGTTGGTCAGGTAAAGCGAGAGGTAGGAATAGAACATTCCGTAGCTTAAGTCAAGGCCTATTGCACCTACGCCGTAACCTAACTTTTCACGCAATGGTACTTTGTTCATGTTTTATCACCCTTAAAAAATTATCGTGCTGATGTATTCTATCATATAGCCGAAAATATATCAACAAAAACGCCGAAAATAATCCTCGGAGTGAGGCTTTATAGGCGATTCGGGCGAAATAAATGCTTTAAAAGCTTCTTCCAAAGAATATACTTTCGGCAACGGGTGCTGCAGAGCAATATAAACGCTCCTGTTTAAATATAAAATGCGGGCGACTGAAGCGCCGCCCGCAGGTTCCGTCTTTATTTTATGCCGTCTATCATTGCGGCTATGTCCGCCTTCGGGCGGTAGCCGACCGATTTTGAAACGATTTTTCCGTCCTTGATGACCGCCAGCATCGGGATGCTCGATACCCCGAAGCGCATGGCAAGCTCCGTCTGCTCGTCAACATTTATCTTGCCGACCTTGAGCGAATCGGCTTTTTCCTCGGCAAGCTCATGCAGCACGGGTGCGAGCATTTTGCACGGACCGCACCAGTCGGCATAGAAATCCAGCAAGACGGGCTTTTCGGAATGAAGCACCTCATTTTCAAAGTTTTCGGCAGTAATTTTAAGTTCGGCCATGATAAAGGCTCCTTTCTTTAATCTTGATTATTTTTCACATCGCGGATGTCCGCCTCAGTCCCGCAGGGACTTGTAGTAGAGCATACAGTGGCAGAAGCCCTCGAAGTTCGGGTCGGCAATCTGATCCTTGAACTCCTGACACATACATTTTGTCGCCTCTGTCCGTTCTCGTCGGCAGGGGCAATATCCGCCGGTTCGCTTGAGCCCCTCGCGGACGGTGTCCACAACTTCCTTGTCGGGATTGAGCTTAATTTTCATTTTTGCCACCTCTTTCGTTGGTTGTTGTCTGTATTATAGCCCAAATTGCCGCGCCGTACTGTAACGCGGTCACATTTTCAAAAAAAATCCGACATTTTTTTGAAACGTCGGATTTTAAGCTGATATTTATTTTAGATTAAAAACGGCGTGTTATCGCAACCGCTTCAGCCCGTCCGTATCTTTTATGATAATCTCCCCACGCTTCAGCTCCACGAGTCCGTCCTGAGTGAACTGCTTGAGCATCCGTGCAACGGCCTCGCGCGCCGAGCTGATATTCCGGGCTATCTGCTCGTGCGTCATGCGAACGGTATTGGAATTTGTACGCTCGCATTCCTCAACCAAAAACGCCGCCAAACGCTGGTCGAGCCCCTTGAACAGAATCTGCTGCATTGCCCACATGACCTCGGAGAAGCGCTCCGTCGCCTGCTCATAGAGAAAACAGCGCACGGATATATTTTGCTCCTTGAGCAGAGCAGTAATATTTGGCGGGATGATCAAAACCTCCGTGTCTTGACGGGCGGTCATCTGCGTGTCAAACGAAATTTGACTGATGACGCAGGACGCCGACAGCACGCACAGGTCATTTGGGTATAGGCGAAACAGCGTGATCTCCCGCCCCTCGTCGGAGAGGATATAGGTGCGTATCTCGCCGGAGAGTATGAACAGCATACCGAGGCAGTCGCGGTCGCTGCTGTGAATAAACGAGCCCTTTTCGTAGCGCCGAATAACAGCGCTTTTGCGAAGGATTTCTTTTTCCTGCTCCGTCAGAGATGTCCAAAACGGGAGCTTAGTTAATATATTTTCCATATCAGTGGCAGTCGTGCTTGCCGCAGCCGCGGTCGCCGCAGGTATGACCCTCGTCTTCGTGGGAGTGGTCGTGATGGCTACAGCGGACGTTGGGATTGTAGCCGAGCTTGCCGAGAAGCAGCGCGTTCACCGCCGCGTCCGCGTCTCCGCTGACGCCGCCGTAGAGCTTTATGCCCGCCTCTGCAAGCGCCGTTTGAGCGCCGCCGCCGATGCCGCCGCAGATAAGAGCGTCAACGCCGTTGAGTGTCAAAAAGCCCGCCAGCGCGCCGTGACCGCTGCCGTTTGTGCCGACAACAGCCTCGCGGACGATTTTTCCGTCCTCAACATCATAGAGCTTGAACTGCTCCGTATGGCCGAAGTGCTGAAAAACTTGACCGTTTTCATAGGTAACTGCGATTTTCATGATAGGTTCTCCTTTATAGTCGTTGTCGGTTTTGCTTGTGTCTCTTTCGTTTGAGCGTGTACAGCGCCCGCAGCGCGAATGCTCACGCCCCGCGCAGATGCGGTAGCATCCGCCTGTTATGCGAAGCGGCTTTCCGTAGACAAGGCACGCAGCGATTTTTTGCCTCGCGCTCTCGTATATTTCCTGCACGGTGGAGCGGGAGATGTCCATCTGTGCGGCGCATTGCTCATGGGTCAGCTTCTCTAAATCCACAAGCCGTATGACCTCGTATTCGTCGAGCGCCAACAAGACAGGCTCTGTGTCCGCGCGGCCGTCGGGGGAAAAAGCATCAACTTGCGGCAAGACGCAAATTCTGCGGCACCGCGGGGGTCTCGGCATGACTGCGCCCTCCTTTTATTTACGGTATATACCGATTATATATCAGATTATATTAAAAGTCAAACGCTTTTCCCGTTGAGAATCCCGTATCTTTGAATTAACAGAGACAAGCGTTTTTTTTTCGGCTGTTGTCGAAAAGTGCAATATACGTGTTTTTTTGTGAGGCATCTGTCTGTATTTGGGATTAGAAGGCAGGCTTGTATGGCTATTTTGATGAAAAATAAGCGCTTGATTTGTGATAGTATACAAAAAAATAAGGCGGCGATAAGAATTATTGTTTTTTATTTCCGGTTATTGTATAATAACATCGTAATGGAAATATTTTCTTCGGAGGGATTTGACGTATGTTTAAAAAAGTGATATCCGTAATATTGTCCGTTATTATCGCGGCTTCCGTCCTAACGATAGGTGTCGGAGCTGTTTCGGGAGATGAGCGAGGCTTGAATATTCGTATTGTAATAAGTGAAAATGCAAATTCCCTCGAGAGAGCGGCGGCGGAATTTCTGCGTGATACCGTCAGGGAATCTACAAATATCGAATATCCGATAATTACAGATTCCGAGGGGAAAACGGGATTTGAAATCGCGGTAGGAAAGACCCGACGCTTTGATTATGATGTATCCTCGTTTGCCGACGGCGGATATGTTATAAAGAGCTATGACGGCGGAATCGCTGTTGTCGGAGCGGGAAACAGGGGAAACATTTACGGAGTTTGCAGGCTTCTCAAGGAGTTCGGAGGATACCGTTGCTTTGTCGCGGGCGATAAATTGGCGAACGGCGGAGATGCTTTGAATATCCCGAATGATGTCGATATTGAATATACTCCGTTCTTCGAGTATACCGAGACGGACTGGAGACTGTCGTGGTGCGATTCACATATCTATTCCCTGTCAAACGGGCTTAATGGCGGAGTATATAACAGAATTTCCGAGGAGCTCGGCGGTACGGTTAATTATATAAATTCGTTTGCCCATACTCTAACCGCCGGATTCTGTTCCAAAGATAAATACTTCGACTCTCATCCCGAGTATTTTGCATTAAGAGACGGTAAGCGCATTCCGACTCAGCTCTGCCTTACCAATGAGTATGTTTATCATATCGTGCTTGACGAGGTTCTCGACCTGCTTAAAAACAGGCACGACCCCGAGGCCGCGCTTCAGATAATTTCGCTTACGCAGGCGGATAATCAGGACTACTGCCAATGCGAAAACTGCAAGAGACTTGACGAAGAAAACGAGTCGCACGCGGGCACGATGATTTCATTTGTAAACCGCATAGCCGAGCAGGTAGCCCTTATGGACTACGATAATGTTGCGATAGATACGTTTGCATATCAGTACACTAGAAAGCCTCCGAAGAACGTAAAGCCCCTTGATAATGTTATAGTGAGGCTTTGCAGCATAGAGTGCTGCTTTACGCATACATTTGACGATCCCGACTGCGAGCGAAACACAACATTCATGAGCGATCTTTACGGTTGGGGTAAAATATGCGACCGCGTTTATGTGTGGGATTACGCCAATAACTATAAGTATACTATCTGCATATTCCCCGATTTCGGAGTTTTGCAGAGAAATATGCAGATTCTTTGCGAAAACAATGTCAAGGGAGTCTACGTCGAGGGCAATTATTATCTCGGAAAATGCGATGCGGAGTTCGGTGATTTGAGGTCATATCTCATCGCTTCTCTGCTGTCCGATCCTTACTGCGACTACGATAAAGCCATGCGTGAGTTTTGCGATTTTTATTACGGCGCAGCGGGTAAGGAGATTGTCGAATTCATAAACAAGACGAGCGAAAACGCGAAAAAAGGGCACGTCAGATGTTTCAACAGTGTTGATAAAACACTGCATTTTTCGAGAAAAGAAGTCAAGGAATGCGACGAGCTCTGGGAGAATGCGAAGAGGAATACCGCCCATGACGAGGTTGCCAATGAGCACGTAAGGCGGAGCGAAATAAGCTGGAGGGTTTGGAAAAGCTCCGTGCGCAAGGGCGAGTTTGAGTTCTTCGGCCTGTTTCCCGAGAGGATGAGGCTCTATCGCGATATATGCGATTTCGGGATTGAGAAATTCTGCGAATGGGACGACCTCGAAATGAAGCTCCCGCTTCATCTGATTCTCTCATCTCCGAACGAGTGGAAGTCCGATGTCAAGGCGACAAGCAGGGACTACGGCAATTTAATTGATGTTTGCATCCGCACTTACGATACAATAAGAGCTCTTGTCGGAAGGCTTTGTGGAAAGTGGGTCGAGCCCATAGTATAAGTTCAAAGACAATAAAAGAACCACCTACAAAACAGTAACCGCTTATCCGGACAGAATATGAAGGTTGAATAAATGTATAAAATAAGATTAATGAATTTTTGCATGGGCCGATTTGGGTATTGAATTCCGACGGGAGTTTTGTGGTTGAAGACCTGGAGACAGAACGATTGAAAAATCTGCAATCGTTTCAACAGTATTCTTTCCAAAACTCAGTGTGCAAAAGAACAGAATAAAAAATGAGCATTATCTTAGAACACTGATTATACACGGGCTGCAACACCTGAGGAGAAAGTCACCGGGTATTCTTTCAGACTGCTCTGACAGAAATGCAACAGGCAACAAAATCGGTTCACGAGTTTGTGAAATTTTTTGCGATTTTCAAGCTTTTTTCAAGAAAAACTCGTTTAGTATTTCAACTGTACGAAATAGAATGAAATTTGCCTCGGCTGCTCGGATTTTTGTTGATTTTTCCTCAGCGGCCATTGTATAATATTTATACAGATCAAGGAAAGGGGCAAAAACATGAAAACTTTATTCAAAAACGGTACTGTGTTCGACGGCAGCGGCAATGCTCCGTTTGTCGGCGACGTCCTTATTGAGGACAACAAAATTCTCAAGGTCGGCAAGTGCGACGAAGCGGCGGACGAGACGGTCGACGCAACCGGTCTTTATGTTTGCCCCGGCTTCATTGACGCCCATTCACATAACGATTTCTTCTGCGATAGGGCGGACAGCGAGAAATTCTTCAGCCCGTTCATCAGGCAGGGCATCACCACCCAGATAACCGGCAATTGCAGCTTTTCGCCGTTCGGGACGGACGAAAATACGCCCTACAGAGACAAGCTCGGCGGCGGACTCTTTGAGTCGGAATTCACCGGCAGCCTCGCTTCTTTCCGTGAGAAGCTCACGGGCAGACTCCATGTCAATATCGTGCCGCTCGTCGGTCACGGCTCGGTTCGCGCGGGTATCTGCGGCTACGACTCGACGCCGCTCACTCCGGAGCAGCTCAAAAATGAGATCGAACACGTTCATCAGGCAATGGAGGACGGTGCATTCGGCGGCTCGATGGGCTTCATGTATGAGCCTAACAGATACGCGGCCAAGGAGGAGCTTTATGCCTTCGCCAAGGAGATTGCGAAGTACGACGGAATCCTGACCGTTCATGCGAGAGCTTGCTCGGCGGTCAGCGCAGAGTATCCGCTCATCACCAAGAAATCCCACCTCGAAATAGCCCTCGACGAGATAGTTGATATTATGGAGCAGACGGGCGTTCGCACGGAGTACAGCCACCTTATCTTCACGGGCAAGAAATCGTGGAAAAAGCTCGACAAGATGTTGAATGTTTTCCACACCCTCAAAGCTCAGGGCAAGCCCATTGCATATGATAACTACGCGTTTCATTACGGCGCGTCGGTCATCACCGTCGTGTTCCCCGAGTGGTATGCAAAGCTCACCAAGGAGCAGGCTAATTCACCGCTGAATCGCTTCAAGCTCAGCCTCACCATTCTTATGTACCGCAAGGTGCTCGGCATCGACTGGGAGGATATGACAGTCGCGTATATCAATGACGAGCACCCCGAATACGAGGGCAAAACGGTCATTCAGCTCGCCGAAGAGGAGGGCGTAAAGCCGCTGGATATGTATCTGAAGCTCGTTGAGCTCTCCGACCGCACGGGCAGGATCTATCTTGATAAATATTACAATGACACGATCGTGCGTACACTCATGGAGGACGACATGTCGGTGTTCATGACCGACGCATGGGTCGAGGAAAAGGGGAGGCAGAATATTGCGACATTCCAGACTTTTCCGCAGTTCTTCCTGCTCGGCAGGCGCTGGAATATCGCCCCCGAGAAGATAGTCCGCAAAATGACGGGCGCAACCGCTGACCGCTACGGCATCAAGGAGCGCGGCTACCTCAGGGAGGGATACAAGGCCGATATCAGCATTGTCGACCCCGCAAAGCTCAGCGTTGACGAATCCCGCCCCGACGCAGCCCCCGGCGGCATCCACAGCGTCTATATCAACGGCAAAGCAGTCCTGAAAAACGGCGAATATCTCGGCGGCACCAACGGCGAATTCATTCTGAAAAAGTAAACATAGTTAAATACAGTCACCGAAGGCGGCTGCTTAAAGAAAACGGCGCGGCAGATAATTCTGCTGCGCCGTTTAAACTTTTTTGATAAGAACAGTATGGGTTAATGCCTCTGAAAAATATTCGTCCGCTTCTTTGCAAGAAACGAAACGGTTTCAAAGCCGGTGGCTATCCGAATCGGTAGCCGCCGACTGCACTTATTTAGCACATGGAGGGATTTTAAAGAACAGAGATATATGCAAAGAAACTTATGAAAGGCTGTCTATTTTTTGCCTCAATATTTCTTTTTCGCCGCTGCCGTTTGTTGCAAATCTGAGATAAGGGATTCCGTACTTTTCAAGAATTCTATTTTTCATTTTGTCCCGCTCGGCTTGTTTTGTGCCTGCTTTGTGGAATGAATATCCGTCAACCTCTACTGCGAGAAAGGCTTTCTTTGAGATTTTGTTGAATATCAGAAAATCAAGGTGAGTCGAGCTGTTCATTGCATACTGACACTCATCGTCATTCATCAGATACGGATTCCTTATGAGCATATTTAACGGCTGATGGCAAACGATATCGAGATCACTTCTCCCGCTTTCGTTTAAAACTTCTGTTATTAGCGCATACATGAGATTTTCGGAATCGTATGATGAAATTATTTTGTGCTTGCTTAGATAGTTATGTCTTACCCGAGTATATTGGCTATAGAGATAATCGAAGACCGAATATAATGTGCTGTCGGTGACGGAGCAGTTTTGGTATTCGATATAGTCAATAAGATCAGATATATTTTTCCCATCCGCCTGTTCATTGCCGGAGGTTATCAGCACAAGCTGTTTCTTTGCTCTTGATACTGCAACATTGAGCAGATACGGATCGTCGGTAAAGTCCGATATCCTGTTGTCGACAGTTGTTATTATTATTGAATCTTTTTCGCGTCCTTGAAATTTATGAACCGTAGCGACTGTAATGCAGTCATTTGAAAGCTGTTCTTTAATCGCGTTGACCTGCTCATTATACGGAGCAATGATTCCGATAGCGTCAGGATCGGATTTGATTTTCGGCAATGCTTCCGCGATAAGTACATCAATCTGACGACGGTTCATGTGTCCTCTCGAATGGTTGCCGATCGAAGTCCTTATCACGGAAAGGACATCCGATTCGCCGCAATCATTAGTCATAATTATAAGATTGCCGTTATAGAATTTCTGATTGCAGAAATTTATTATTTTCGGATGACATCTGTAATGTTCGCGAAGAAGCGTTCGCGGAACAGTCGGAATAACTTTGCACAGCGAAGAAAGGAAACTGTTGTTTGCAAAGTTATAGCTCTCCGGAAGATCAAAAGAATGAAACATTGCATCGGCAATTTTTCGGTCGTCATCAGTCAGGACATTCGGCAACTGTTTGGAGTCGCCGACTATTACTGCATGACCGGCGTTCGAGAGAGCTAAAGCGCCCGTGGGAATGTCAACCTGTGATGCTTCGTCCATTATCGCATAATCAAATTTCGATTTATTGTATAAACTGCTCCGAGACGAAAATGTAGTGCTGAGTATTACCGGATATTCAGCCTGAAATGCCCGCGGCTTTTTCCACAAATCCTCTACGGTGAAAATCGGGCGACCTTTGCTTCTTGAATATTTAATGAACAGGCGATGTTTAAGATACTGCATTGATTTTGTGCGCATATCATCAAGAAGCTGCTGTGCGTTTATATCTTTTAAAGAGCTCTCCATGGTGCTGATTTTTGTTTTCAGTTCTTCTTCCCTGGCGCTGTAAAAAAGAGCATGGAGCGCCGAAATTATATGCTCGGGCTTATTTTTATAAAAATCCCACCTGCACATACCGTATCCGAATCTGCTTTTAAGCTTGAAAAACAGGGGTATGTTTTTTCCTCTGTCTGCGTATCGCTGACATTTTTCCCACAGCTTGAGGATATCGGAAGAGCTGACTGTTCTGCGCATGATTATCTTTGAGCGGTCGGGAAGCTCGGTTTCGGTTATATATTGTTCAAAGTGCCGCTGTTCAAGGATGATTTGGTTTAGCTCTTGTTTTGCTTCGGCGAGGTCGGACTGTAACGCAAAAGCATTTTCAAGCTGTTTGTTGATACTGCTTATTTTTTCAATGAACTCCGGGCTTTCCGCCTCGGCACAAAACCATCCGCTGAAGTTTGGGTATGAGTCTGTTTGTGATGTCAGAAATTTGGCTTTGTTTGACGACTTACCGAGTGAGGCAATGATAAATTCAAGCCCGTATTCGGAAAACTTCTCATAGATATTCTGTATTGCCGAATTGTTGTTGGACACTACCTGTACGGTTTTGCCCGCGATGAGAATGTTAGAGATAATATTCAAAATCGTCTGAGTTTTTCCGGTTCCGGGAGGTCCTTCAATAACGCTGAGTTTGCTTTCCAAAGCGGTTTTTACGGCTTTAAATTGACTTGCGTTGCATCCAAAAGGAAAGATGAGATGTGTAGACCGCAATGGCTCGGCGGAATAAAGAGACGGACAAAGATAATCGGCCAGTGCGGAGTTTTCATCGATAAAATCAATGCCGGCATATTGCATTGGCAAAAGCTTTTCGCCGGTTTCTGTTTTTAAATTGCAGAGCTCCGCCGACCTTTTCAAATATTCGAAAACATTTTTTGCGGCGCTGTCTTCAAGAACAGACTTGTCAATTTGCAGCTCATCCTCCCTGTAATCGCGAGAGGAGCCGTTTTCAAAGCAGATATGCCAATAGTGCCTGTCAATATCCGTAAAGATATAGATGGCGCGTATGCCCCAAAGCTCATTTTCGTTATGCGATATACGGTAATTCAGCGGATCTGAAACAGTAGGATCTTTAAGCCAATGAACTTTTTCGGGATTATATGAATATGTCTTTTGATTCTTAAAAGTTATATCATATTTTTGAGTTATGCCGTTATACTTCAAATCAACGATATCATCGGTGATTATGCGCCCGTTGGCAATTATCATGTGTTTGTTGGAATTCACTTATTTCACCTCCTGCCAAAAGGCTTGTAAAACAATTATACATCAATCCCGCTCAATTTGAAACAGCATTGTTAATAAAAGGAAAACTCTTTCGCTTCAATCCGCTTTCCGCCGTTTTGAATCCGAGCCGTAATTTGAGCTGTTCGCACTGCGGTAATCTTTGGGTGTCTGTCCCGTTTCGTTTTTGAAAACGCGGTTAAAGTTTCTTATGGTTGAAAATCCGCATTTCATTGCTATTTGTGTCACGTCCTCGTCGGAGTTTTTCAGCAGCTCGCAGGCGAACTGTATGCGGTATTTGTTGACAAACGAGGCAAAATCCATGTCGAAATTCCTGTTGAAGAAAGAGGACAGGTAGCTGTAATCGTAGCCGAATTCCTTTGCTATGTCCTGAAGCTTCAGCTTTTTGGTGAAATTGTTTTGAATATACATTGAGAGGGAGTTGGTGAGTGCGAAATAGGATTCATCGATTTTTTCTATCTCGCTCTGTTCAAACACGGCGGCGCAAAGTCTGTAAAGAACAGCCTGTTTTGCAAAAATACTTCTGCTCTCGTCCGTCAAAATATCAATGTCGTCTCTGCCGTCGAACGAAAACCGCGTGTTTGAAAACGACTTCATCTTTGTTTTCTCGTAAAACAGGGAAACAAGGTCGGTTGAAAAAACGCAGAGATAATCCTCGCTCTCCTCGGGCGTGGAGTAAGAGTGAATATACCCCGGCAGTATGAGCATTCCCTCGCCGTTGTGCAATTCGTATTTTGTGTTGCCCACCTCGCACACAAGGCAGCCGCCCAGACAAAACACTATTTCATAGTTGCAGTGTGTGTGCTTTTGAAAGTTCAGATTTTTGTCCACCTGATTATAAAGATACTCGCCTTTTACGCTTCTGTGCCCTTCGTAAATAACCATAAATCAACCACCGCACAAATATATTTCCACTATTATAAAACATATTTCTGTTATTATCAAGATATATCTTGTATAATGGACACAGAATAAAACAAAAATATGTCTGAAAAGGAGCGTTAATTATGAATTACAACGAAGCGGTAAGCTTATATCAAAAATCTCCGACGAGCGAAACGCTGAAGGAGGTCTGTCAGCAGCTGTGCAGCGAATTGACTCTAAGAGAAAAGCTGAAAATGCTTTCGGGCAGGCAGTTTGCTCAGCGAAACTGCTATGATTTGATAACCAAGGGCAAAAAGTACAATCACCGTCCCTGCCTTGCGGGCGGAGTCAAGCGCCTTGGAATTCCGGCAATAGCTTTTTCGGACGGGCCCCGCGGCGTTGTTATGGGCAACAGCACCTGCTTCCCCGTCTCCATGGCAAGGGGAGCTACGTTCAACGACGAGCTTGAATACGAGGTCGGCACCGCTATAGCAAAAGAGGCTATAGCCGGGGACGCCAACTATTTTGCCGGCATATGCATTAACCTTTTGCGCAATCCCCGTTGGGGCAGAGCGCAGGAAACATACGGCGAGGATCCGTTTTTGCTCGGAAAAATGGGCGCCGCGTTGACGCGCGCTGTGCAGGATAACGGCGTTATCGCCTGTCCGAAGCATTTTGCCTGCAACAGCATTGAAAACATCAGATTTTCGGTAGATGTTCATGCGGATGAAAAGACCTTGCAGGAGGTGTATTTCCCTCATTTCAAGAAGTGCATTGATGCGGGTGCCATGTCTATCATGGGCGCATATAATCTTTTGAGAGGCGAGCACTGCTGCGAGAGCAGGTATCTGCTCACGGATGTTCTGCGCGGCCAGTGGCATTTTGAGGGCTTTGCAATTACCGATTTTCTCTTTGCGTTGAGAAACGGAGAAAAGGCAATAAAAGCCGGCATGGATGTGGAGATGCCGATGAAGATACTTTATACCGCGCTGCCGATCTATTTAAAGAGCGGAAAAATATCGCAGCGGGATATCGACACGGCGGTTCAAAACGTCTTGGCGGGCTTAATAAAGATAACGCCCAAAATCAAGCGCCAATCCAAAGATGTTATCGCTTGTAAAGCCCATGCGATGCTTGCAAAAAAGGTTGCGTGCGAGGGCACGGTTTTGCTGAAAAACAACGGCATACTTCCGCTTAAAAATGTCAAAAAAATCGCCGTTGTCGGGCGGTATGCCAACAAAATCAATGTCGGCGACCACGGCTCGAGCAGCGTTGCGAGTCCGTATACCGTAACGCCGTATGAGGGCCTTTGCAATGCGTTCGGAAAAGAAAATGTCGTGCTTTGTGAGAGTCTCGATATATCTTCAAGGCTGGATGAAATAAAAGACTGCTCCTGCGTTTTGATTTGCGTGGGCAGCGACTATAAGCAAGAGGGCGAGAATCTTGCAAACTTCTCGAGCAATGACGATGCGGCGGAAAAAGTGCACGGCGGCGACAGATATTCGCTGCGCATCCCGTCGGATGAGGTGGCGCTCATTCACCGTATCTGCGCAAACTGCGAGAATACGATAGTCGATATTGTCGGCGGAAGCGCCTATATTATCGAGGAGTGGAAGAACGAGGCATCAGCGATACTTCATTCTTTTTACAGCGGAATGGAGGGCGGAAACGCGCTTGCGGATATCCTGACGGGCAAAGCGGTTCCGAGCGGTCATCTGCCGTTTACAATTGCCGAGGACGAGAACGATTATCCGAAGTTCCTGTTCCCCGGAGATAAAACCAGGGTTATCGATTACGGCTACTATCACGGCTATACGTTGCTCGACAAGGAGGGCAAAAAGCCCGCGTTCCCGTTCGGCTTCGGTCTGTCCTACACCGAGTTTGAATATTCCGACGTACATATTGAAAACAGCGGCGACAGTTTAACGGTATCGCTGAAAATCAAAAATATCGGCAGCTTCGACGGAAAGACGGTCGTTCAGGTTTATGCGGGAGCGGACGGGGATCATCCCGTAAAGCTTCTCAAGGGCTTCAGGAAAATCAATGTCCCGGCAGGGGAAGAAGTCGAGGAGACCGTAATCGTTTACAAAGACGACCTTAAATTCTATGACGAAAAGAGCGGAGAATGGTATTTAGAGGATAAATATACATTCTATGTCGGTCAGGACAGCGAGGACGCGATGCGCCGCAAGCTCGAGGTCACTGTTTGATTAATTAAGAATATATGAGAAAGGCAGACTGATATTATGGAATATTTTGATTTTGTAAAGAAAGTAAATTATGAGGGAGAGCAAAGCTCAAACCCGCTCGCGTTTAATTTTTATGACCCCGACAGAGTGATACTCGGCAAAAAAATGAGCGAGCATCTGCCGTTTGCCATGGCGTGGTGGCATAACTTGGGTGCGAGCGGCGCGGATATGTTCGGCGTCGGCACGGCGGATAAGTCGTTCGGAGCAGCTCCCGGCACTATGGAGCACGCAAGGGCAAAGGTGGACGCGGGCTTTGAGTTTATGCAAAAGCTCGGAATCAAATATTTCTGCTTCCACGATGTCGATTTAGTCCCCGAGGATAAAGACATAAATGTTACAAACGCGCGCCTTGATGAAATTTCGGATTATATCCTTGAAAAGATGAACGGCACGGACATAAAGTGCCTTTGGGGAACTGCGAATATGTTCGGCAATCCGAGATTTATGAACGGCGCAGGCAGTACCAACGATGTCAATGTCTATTGTTTTGCCGCTGCGCAAATAAAAAAAGCGCTCGATATTACCGTCAAGCTCGGCGGCAGGGGCTATGTGTTCTGGGGCGGAAGAGAGGGCTACGAGACTCTGCTGAACACCGATGTTAAATTTGAGCAGGAAAACATAGCGTCTCTTATGCGCATGGCCGTGGAGTACGGCAGAAGCATCGGCTTTGAGGGCGATTTCTATATCGAACCCAAGCCGAAGGAGCCCATGACGCATCAGTACGATTTTGACGCGGCGACGGCGATAGGCTTTTTGAGGCAGTACGGACTCAATAAGGATTTCAAGCTGAATATCGAAGCCAATCACGCGACCCTCGCCGGTCACACCTTCCAGCATGAATTAAGAATTTCCGCCATAAACGGTATGCTCGGCTCTATTGACGCGAATCAGGGAGATTTCCTTTTGGGCTGGGACACCGATGAATTCCCGTTTGATGTTTACAGCGCGACGATGTGTATGTATGAAGTTCTCAAAAACGGCGGACTTACCGGCGGCTTTAACTTTGACGCCAAAAACCGCAGGACGAGCAACACCGCGGAGGATATGTTCTACGGCTACATTCTCGGCATGGACACGTTCGCCCTCGGTTTAATAAAGGCCGCCGAAATCATAGAGAGCAAAACGGTTGACGGATTTATCGAGGAAAAATATGCTTCTTTCAACTCGGAATTAGGTCAAAAAATCAGGAGCGGAGAAGCGACGCTTTCGCAGCTGTCCGAGCTTGCCTGCGAGAAAAAGTCCTGCGAGACGCCCGGCTCCGGCAGACAGGAAAAAATTCAAGGTGAAATAAATCGAATTCTGTTTAAATGAGGTGCGGTAAATGGATTATTTCATAGGGCTCGATATAGGAACCTCGTCGGTAAAGGGAATGCTGCTGAGCGAAAACGCGATAGTCAAAACGGCGGAAAGAGAGTATCCCGTATATTATCCCAAAGACGGTTGGAGCGAGCAAAACCCGCAGGATTGGTATGACGGGAGCATATCCGTAATAAAAGAGCTTGTGTCCGATATCGATAAAAACAGCGTTGCGTCTGTCAGCTTTTCGGGGCAGATGCACGGCCTTGTCGTGCTCGACGAAAACGACAATGTGATCCGCCCCGCCGTTTTGTGGAATGACAGCCGAAGCTCGCGTGAAACCGAATATCTCAATAATGTTATCGGCAAAGAGACGCTCCAGCAAAACACGGGAAACATCGCGTTCTCCGGCTTCACCGCGCCCAAAGTGCTTTGGCTCAAAAACAATGAGCCTGAGAATTTTCAAAAGACGGAAAAAATCATGCTTCCCAAGGACTATGTGGCATACAGGCTCAGCGGAGTGTTTGCGACAGACTGCTCCGATGCGGCGGGCACACTGTATTTTGACACGAAAAACCGCCGCTGGTCTGAGACCATGCTGTCCGTGCTCGGCATAAGCGAAAAGAATCTGCCAAAGGTGTATGAGAGCTATCAGACGGTAGGAACGCTCAAAACATCCGTTGCCGACGAGTTGGGACTGAACGAAAACGTCAAAATAGTTATCGGAGCGGGCGACAATGCGGCGTCCGCCGTAGGAACGGATACAATTAAAAGCGGAGACTGCAATATTTCACTCGGCACATCGGGCACGATTTTCGTTGCAAGCGACGAGTTCAACTATGCGCCGAACGGAGCGATACACACATTTTGCTCCGCGACGGGCGAATATCATTATCTCGCCTGCATTTTGTCCGCGGCAAGCTGCCAAAAATGGTGGGTCGAAAACATAACGAAATCATCGTATGACGGAGCTTTCTCCGAATATATCGGCAAAAGTCGGGTCATGTTCCTGCCCTATCTCATGGGCGAGCGCTCGCCGATAAACGACTCGAATATTCGCGGCGCATTTTTCGGCCTGTCGCTCAATACGACAAAAGACGAGATGACTCTTGCCGTATTGGAGGGCGTCGCTTTTGCGATAAAGCAAAATCTTGATATCATCCGGGATCTCGGAATACATATCGAGACTTCAAAAATCTGCGGCGGCGGCACGCGAAACAAAGAATGGGTGAAAATCATCGCATCTGTTCTGGACATCGAGCTTTTGCTTCCCGAGGTTGAACACGGAGCCGTTTTGGGTGCCGCACTGCTGGGCGCAAGAGCCTGCCTGCCGGAGGACGGCTATGAGCGGTTAAGAAGTGCCGTCAAGTCAGGCTACACTCACGTTTTGCCCGACGGCAAGCTCACGAAATACTACGGTGAAAAATATTCGAAATGGGCGGAGCTGTATCCCAAAATCAAGGAGTGATATGCGAGCCCGACAAAATAAAAAATCAAGGCAGAGGCGCGCCCTCTGTCTTGATTTTTTGCTGTAAAAGTGAGGTTGCATATTTGAATGCGTAATGAGCTTCGGCCGGAGAAACGCGTCTTTGGCAGAAAGCCGGTGAATTGCGGCATTTCTTTGTTTAGATGGGGCAGCTCATGATTTCGAGGCTGTGGGTGATACGCCGCCTCTCAAGGCAAATCGGAATTTACCATCCTTATAATAAAAATATCAAGAATAAAAATTATACAGTTGGGTTTCACTATCGATACTGTTTGCACCGGCAAAGCTGTCTTTAAAACTCGATCCGTTGGACAAATGATAAAACAGGTTCACAATAAACAACAGACTGCTGTTGCCTTCGATATAATCCGCAGGAGCAACAAAGATATTGTTATTTCGATTAAACGCTTTGTATAGATCTCCGGCACCTGTGGTGCATCCGGTGCATATAACGGTTTTATCCTTGATTTTTACCGAACCTTGTAATTCTTCATAACCGATATTATTCCGGCACTCATTCGGATAATAGACATTTTCCCCTAAAATCGGAACGATTATCTTTCCGCCGTCACCGTGACATCCGATAATTAAATAGTCATAGTTGAATATAGCTTTCCGCCGAATACATCAAAGTAATCCTGCGGTCTGCCTATGTTGTACATAGTTACAATGTACCCGAAATATTCAAGAACACTTCGGATTGCAATGTTTTCTAAAGCCGCACCCTCACCGTTTAATATAAGCACTCTTTTCATATCCGTAACCCCTGAAAAAATTCGTTTCATCAAACCGAGTGTATCATAAAATGAAACTTTTGACAATAATGCAAAAAGTCAAACATCTGTGTTCTTATGCGCGGACAAACACATAAAAATCGGGTTCCTTATCGCCATAGATATAGTTTCCCATTTTCCACTCCATAAATAAATACTCTGTACCGTTTATAGCTTTTATTTCATAAGCAGCAACAGTTGTGCGATGTATGTTAATAACGCAGCCTTTTGTCCATTTATCGTGCCACACCTCGTCCATAGTAGTCTGTTCCAATCTGCCGTCAGAGAAGAAGTAGATTTCTTTCAGATAAAGATCGTCGCAAGTATTGTTTGGTGAAAAGCTTTCCATTGTATCAACAAAACCAACAGACTTCCATTTTCCTGTTATACGCTCATCATAAACAAACGGAAGTTCAATGTTATCGTGCCTGCCGAGAGTCGCTTTTGTATAGTGCTTTGAATTGAACTTGACAAAAATCTCGGTTTTGTTTTTTAGTCTGAAAAACAGATATTCCTTGCCGTCAATTACTTGTATATCGTATTTGTATGTAAGAATAGGCTCGTTACCGCCGTAATGAATTAAAAGAACACCTTTTGTCCAGCCTTCAAATATCCAGTACGGTTCACCGTTCGGCAAAAAGTATATTGTATCATATTCATCGCTTTTTTCATTTAATCCGTCAAGCGAAGTACAATATGTATTTTCAATCCAACCGATATTATTCCATTTCCCAATGACAGCTTCGTCATTTACAAACTGCATTCCATTCGCTATTTTCATTATATCTCTCCTAAGTTCCGATTTTTCGTTTTATTTCAAAAATATTATACCATATCTTTGCGAATTTTTCTATCGAAAAGCCTTATCTCAAGCGGTTTTCGGGCATAGAAAAGTCCACCGTAATTCTATCAAAATTACGGTGGACTTTTGGCGGACAGGGTGGGATTCGAACCCACGAGCCGCTTGCGCGACTACCTGATTTCGAGTCAGGGCCGTTATGACCACTTCGATACCTGTCCGTATTTTTTAACGGCTATGATATTTTAGCAAATGCGCAGGGCTTTGTCAAGCGGAATTGTGACTTGCCGCGAATTTTATTTGCGCGGCTTTTGGCTGCGCGGGGGATTAAATTGCCCCGCCCGTTTTAGGGGCGGGGCTTCGGTGTGTTATCTGCGCTGTCAGAATGTGACCTTTACCGTTTTTATCTCGAAAGGCTTGAATCTAAGGGCGACGGTGCTGCCGTTCACCTCGAGCTGCTCCTCATTTTCCTCGAGCAGGTTGCAGACATATACGCTCTTCGGGACGCGGTCAAAGGTGTATACGCAGTCCGTAGTCTTGTTCCAAGTCTCGTATGCGCGGATGACTGTGTCGCTGCTGTCCTCTGCCTTTTTGACAGTCTCGATTATTATGTTGTCTTTATCGGTGCTCACGAGCGAGTAGCTGCTGTGCGCCGCCTTGCCGCTGACACAGTAGAGCGGCAGGTTGAGCGAATAGCCCTGGCTGACAACGTCGGAGGTGTCGACCGAGCCCGCGTGCGGGTAGAGGGAGTATGTGAAATGATGAATCTCTCTGTCCTGCTCGCTGTTCGGGTTTACGGCGCAGCGCAGAAGGCTCGTTCTGATGTGACCGTCCTTGATGTCGTGACCGTACTTGCAGTCGTTGAGGACGGAGAGACCGAAGCTGTTGTCGCTGAGATCCACCCACTTGTGACCGACGACCTCGAACTGCGCGAAATCCCAGAGCGTGTTGCGGTGGGTCGGACGCTTGTAGTTGCCGAACTGGATGTCGTAGGTGGCCTGAGTCGCGTTGACATCGACGGGGAAGTCCGCCTTGAGAAGAATCTTCTTCTCTTTCCAGTCGACCGTGTAGTCTATATCTATGCGCGGCAGGTCTGCGTAGAAGATAAAGCTCTGCTCAATGGTCGAGGAGAGGAATTTGCGCGTGACCTTTATAACTGTGCGGACGGGACCGCTCTCCGTCACGTCAACCGCGCTGACGTCGTTTATCTCGGTGTACTTCTGATCGAAATACGCCTTGATATCCCACGCCTCATGGTTGAACGGTCTGTCGTCAAAGGCATAAATTTTGTTGAGCACCTCGCCCTCGGGCGCAACGGCTCTGCCGGTCGCCTTGTGGATGAGAGAGGCGATGTTCATATCCCTGTCGAATCTGACGGTAAAGAACCTGTTGTCTATAGTTTTGTTCTCGACCTTGACGGTGTTTTCGCCCTGCTCGCCGCCGTGAATTATGCTGAAAGTCTTGTATCCCTTTGCGGGCACGCCCTTTGCGAAGAATACGAGGCGACCGTCGGCGGATTTCTGCCACGGCATGATGTTGCCGTCTGCATCGACTATCGAGAAATGCTCGTCAGCGGGCATATCGGTGATAACAACATCGTCGCGCTCTGCGCCGAAGGTGTTGAAAACGGTCAGCGCATTGCCGTCCGGGGTGCAGACAATTTTTCCGAGCGTCTCGGCAATCTCCGCCTTGCCCTCCGAGATGAGCTTTTCATATTGCTCCTTTGAGTCCTCATAGACCTCTTTTATCGAGGAGCCGGGGATTATATCGTGGAACTGGTTGAGCAGGATTATCTTCCAACCGTCGTTGATGAACTGCTGAGGATAAGACGCTATACCGTTTGAGTCGGCAACGGCGCAAATCGTCTCCATGTCGTGATAGAGCAGCTCGCTCTTTCTGTTGTAGCGCTTGTTCCTGCCCTGCGATGTCAGGGTGCCGCGGTGGAACTCGAGATAGAGCTCACCCGCCCATTTGGGCAGTCTGCGCGAGCCCTTGACGTCCTTTTCGAGGTCGCGGTAGAAGTCTATTGCAAATTCCTGCTTGACCTTCGGGCAGCCGGGTATGCCCTTTTCCATGCGCCGACCCATTTCGAGCATATCGCGGGTCGGTCCGCCGCCGCCGTCTCCGTGACCGAAGGTGCAGAGATACTCGCGGTTCAAATCCTTCTGCGAATATCTGTGCCAGCCGCCGAGGATGTGCTCGGGGTTCAAGTATGCGTTATATGTAGTCTGCCATGAGTCACTCTCGTCGAAGCAGTCGGTGCTCGGCGAGAAATGGGAGAGTATCTCCGTGCCGTCTATGCCCTTCCACATGAAGGTGTCATAGGGCACTTTGTTGAACTCGTTCCAGGATATCTTTGTGGTCATGAAGTAGTTGATGCCGGCCTTCTTCATAATCTGCGGGAGCGCCGCACTGTAGCCGAAAACATCGGGGAGCCACATTATCTTATTGTCAACGCCGAACTCGTCCTTGAAGAAGCGCTTGCCGACTAAGAACTGACGGACAAGGGATTCGCCGGAGGTGACGTTGGTGTCCGACTCGATCCACATACTGCCCTCAACCTCCCAGCGGCCTGCGGCGATCATCTTCTTGATGCCCTCATAGACCTCGGGGTAGTCCTCCTTGACGAACGCATAGAGCTGCGCCTGCGAGGACATGAACTTGTATTCGGGATATTCCTCCATGAGCTTGAGGACGGTTGCGAAGGAGCGGCCGGCTTTCTCCCTCGTCTGACGGAGTCTCCAGAGCCACGCGACGTCGATGTGTGTGTGACCTATGCAGCAGGCTGTGGCGTCCATGGCGTCCTTTGAATATATCTCCCTGTCGAGCAGGTCGATGGCGGCCTCGGCGGATGCCGCAAAGGTATCATAGTCGGAGGTGTTGAAGTCGATAAGGTTGACGGCATCGTTGAGCGCCTTGACTATATCGATGCGCGGAAGATCGTCCGCGTTATAGAGGGACGCCACCTTGAGCGGAGTTCTGAGGTCGAAGATGAGGCGGTTCACAAGGTCGTCAACGACCTTGAGGCGCGCACCCATTCTGAGCTTGCCCTTGAATTCCCAGGCGTCCGAATACGCGTTGAGGCAGCAGTCGAATTCTTCGCCGCCCTTGGCGCAGTCGAGCAGGCGTATCTCGCTGTGGTTCGAGTCGCCGCCCTGGCGGAGCTCGCCGTTAAAATACATGATGAACTGCGGGTTGCTGCGATTCCACGGGCCGCTTGCGGAGGGGGTCAGCTGATAGACAACCGGTCTGCCCGCGAAGCGCTCGGGCACGGTGAAGCTGTGGCGGAACCACGCGTAATCCTCTCTGTAGCCCCAGTAATCGTTCTCCGAGTCGAAATCAGTCCATTCGCCCTCGTCAATCTGTGAAAATTTATACTGTCCGTCGCGGAACTTGAAGCCGCCGAGCGTCTCGCTGTCGGGATAGAGGTATTCGTTCTCAAGATCCTCTATTACTTTATATATCCTTCTTGCGAGCATATAGCGCTCGGAGTTTTTGTCCGAGAAGCGGATATCTACATGGCTCATTTAATTGCTCCTTTCAAAATGTTGTCTATGTTATTTTTCGAAAATGACCCGAGTTTAATTTTCTGCCGCGTGTCTTCTCTCGTTGAGCTCGTCGAGGATACGCTTATGCTCCTTGTCGGACAGGGCGTATTTTATCGTCGGCAGGACGGAGAGAATGCAGCCGATGACGGGCGGAACGGAGACGATGAAGAACAGGACGGTCATGAACGGCTGATATTCGGGATTGAGACGCGGAATGCCGCCTGCGGCGATATAGTCGTTGACCTCCTGAACCTTGGCATCGGAGAATCCGACAACCGAATAGGCGATACCGTTTATAACTGTCGCAATAGCAGCGGTTATCTTGGCTATAAAGGTCTGCCCCGAGAAGAACACGCCGTCCGGGCGTATGCCGGAGCAGTATTCCTCGTAGTCGACGGCGTCGGCTATCATAAGCGACTGCAGGGCGTTTGTAATACCCATGGAGAAGCCGCTGCCGAAGAACAGTACGGCGCAGATTATGAGGCAGGCAACGGTGGTCAGATCGTGGTTCGGCGCTATCATATAGACTAAGAACAGTCCGCCGTAGGGTATCGCGCCGATAAGGTTCGACCAGTTGTAGAGCGACTTTTTCTCATACTTCTTGACGAGCATGGGCGCAAGTCCCATCGAGAGGAACTGACCTATAAACAGTGCGCCGCCGAGAAGCAGGATATAGAGCATGGCGAGCAGAGGATCCTTGCTCGCGTAGTAATACGAGACGAGCGACATCGCCGCGAGAGCTATTGTCGACTTGGGACTTCCGAGCACGCCGGAGAGCAGTATCTGGCGGAAAGGCCTGTTCTGCCACATGAGAGCGAAATTCTGCTTCATCGTGCGTGTCTCTTTCGAGGCGGGGACGCGCTCGCGCACGAAGATACCTGCCATCTGATAGAGAATAAAGCCGACGACGGAGAATATTACAGCGGCGGTTATGAAGCCGAGGCGTTCGCCCTGAGCGGGAGTTCTGCCGTTGACCGCAAAGGTGCTGCCGAGCTTCAGCGCGACGGAATTTATCGTCAGCAGGGTGATGCCCGCGCCGACGCTTGCCCAGATTCTCGCAAAGGAGAGGAGCTTGTTGCGGTCGTCGTCCTTTTCGGTCATGAGAGCGGTTATGCCCCAGAGCGGGATATCGCCGACCGTATAGGTCATGCCCCAAAGTATGTAGGTAAAGGCGGCGTAGGCAACGATGAGGATGTTGTGCATACTCGTCGCCGAGGCCGCGGGGTCATAGAAACCGAAGTTTGTAAAGCAGAGTATGGTGATTATCATTATCGGGAACGGAACAAAAAGCAGATAGGGTCTGCACTTGCCCCATTTTGTGCGGGTCTTGTCAACTATCGTGCCCATCATCGGGTCGTTGACTGCGTCCCACACGCGGGCGATAGCCATAATGACGCTGACTGTGAACGCGGGGATAAGAATGGTAAACTGAAGATAGTAGGTCAGCGCGGTGCCGATTATGTTATAGAATACGTTCTGACCGGCCAGACCAACATAGTACATAGCACTCTCTTTTTTTGTGTAAGTTTTGAGCGCTCTTCCTTGCGGTGCATTGTTTGCCATATTTTCATACCTCCTTACTTTATGCAACAATTATATACTTTTACTTCGGGCGTTACAATAGATTTTTAGTTATTTTGCCAAAAAACTTGCCCCGGTCGTTTAAGTTTTCAATTCCTTTTGTAGGGGTCGGCGACTCGACGACCCTTTGACGCGATAGCGCCACCGAAAATCTATTCATTTCGCCCGTGTTGTATATACGCTCTCCGTTTAACGCTTGCCCTCTGTGCCGCATACGGCGGCAGCGGTGCGTCGAGTCGCCGCACTCTGCAAAGCGAATAGCTGCAAGCTACTGTATAAATGATATCCGCCCCTACACGGTTGAGTCAGATTTGCAATATTAAAGCTGTTTGACTGACGGCGGTTTATTTCCCGCAGCTCCCGATTCATCAAGCTGTTCAATCTGTCATACGACTTCAATATATATCGGAAAAGCTCCGACAGAAATTATACTGTCGGAGCTTTTCTGCTTTACGGACACGCGCCTTTATGCGGAGCCGTTTAGTGAAAATTTATGCGTGGTTATTGTGGATCATGTTTTTGATATCCGGAAGATTTGCCGTGCCCTTGAAGAACTTTCGAAGCTCGGAGAGGCAGCGCAGGGGATTGGGATTCCAATCGGAGCGGGGAGCGGGCTTTATGCCGATATTTTCGAGCATCGGGCGCAGAGCTTCAAAGCGCTCCTCAAAGCTTTCGCAGTTCATATTCTCTCTCTTTGTCCAGCCGGCCTCGGCAACAGCCCAGAAGCGCGGGAAGCACATATACGAGAGCCTGTCAAAGTCGCGGACATACTCCGTCCAAATCGGGCACTCAACGCCGAACACGTTCTTCTTCCCCTCCTCGGTCAAGCCCTTGATATAGGGGTTGAGGCTGTAGGTTTTCTTGAGCGAGGTCATGCCGTAGGGGTAGTCGCAGTAGTAATAATAAAACTCGGAGACTATCATCTTTCCGCCGTTGTTGGCAAATTCGACCGAGCGATCCTTTTTGTCCATCCAGCGCTGAACGATGATGTCCTTGGGCATCATGCCGCTGTTGAGACTCTCGTTCCAAACTATCGCCGTCTTGTCGTGCTTTTTGAGGAAATCTATCGCTTGGAGCACGAACCAGCCCTGAAGCTCCTCCTCATTTTTGAGCCCTTTTTCTCTTATGCGCGCCTGGCACTTCGGGCACTCCTTCCAGCGGGTCTTGGGTGCCTCGTCGCCGCCGATATGGAAGAATCTGCCGGGGAAGAGCTCAACCATCTCGCCGAGCACGTCGAAAACGAGCTTCAATGCGTCGTCGTTTCCGGCGCAGAGAATGTCGTCGTATATGCCCTGCTTCGTGCCGACCTTGAGCGGCACTCCCTTGCAGGAGAGCTCGGGGTAGGCGGCGAGCACGGAAAGCGTGTGTCCGGGCAGATCGAACTCGGGGATGACTTCAATATAGTTGTCGTCCGCATAGGCGACTATCTCGCGTATTTCGTCCTTAGTGAAATGTCCCGAATATTCCTCGTCGAAGTGGTACTGCCCGAAATCCGAGCGGTGGCGGTGCGAGCCGACGGAAACAAGCTCGGGGTGGCTGTCAATTTCAACGCGCCAGCCCTGGTCGTCGGTCAGATGCCAGTGCATGGTGTTCATCTTGACGAGCGCCGCGGCGTCGATGAGCTTTTTGATGTTTTCGACCGTAGTCATGTGGCGTGCGCAGTCGAGCATGAACGCGCGGTATTCAAACGCGGGCGCGTCCTCTATTCTCACACAGGGGCAGATGTCGAGCTGCTTTAGCTGCTTTAATGTCTGACTTGCATAGAACGCTCCGCGCTCGCCGCCGGCGGTGGCTTCAACGCCGTTCTCCGTTACCTCGAGCACATAGCTCTCCTCGGACAGCGTATTCGAAAGACGGGCGGAAAAGCTCTCGGAATCGAAGCTTTCCGTGTTGACGCTGCCGCCGAGGTAGTCGATTTTATTGGGGTTGGGAATAATGCTGAGCTGTTTCATTTTTCTTCTCCTCCAAAGGGCTTTTGTCAAGGGTCAGTATACAATAAACGGAGTCCAAAAGCAAGGTGCAAATCAGCTTTCGGGCTTTTCTTTTTCTTCGCCGCGGTTATCCTTTTCCTTCTCGGCTTTGCACGCCTCGGCGCACATCTCCTCCTGCATTTCGAGCGTTATCTGCTTCATCGTGCTTTCGTCTATCTTCATCAGCTTCATTAATATCGCCTGACGGGCGAGGATGCGGTTCATCTTGCCGTGAATGTCCTCGATCATTATCTCGGTTTTGAGATTTACCTTGTAGTCGTTCTCGGCGCGGCGGCGGTCTTTTTCCTCCTGGCGGTTCTGGCTCATCATTATCAGCGGAGCCTGCAGCGCGGCAACGCACGAGAGCACTAAGTTGAGCAGTATGAACGGATAGGGGTCGAACGCGCGTTTGGCGAGTATAACATTGCCGACCATCCAGAGTATCAGCAGGGCGGAGAACGAGAATATGAACGCCCAGCTGCCGGCAAATTTCGCAATTTTATCCGCGGCGCGCTGACCGAATGTGTATTTCTCCTTGTCGGGGTTTGCAGATATCCTGCTGTCTGCGAGCAGGGATATGATATCCTCGTTGCTCATGTCGTGCTTGACATCGCTGATTATTTCGTTGACAAGTTTCTTGTTCTCTTTCATCTGGCACACTCCCTTGAAATTATCCGTATACTATTTTAACATAAGACGAAGAGATTTTCTATAGCTATATTTGCGTTTGCCAAGCGGCGGTGGTATACTGTGTGCAGGCATAATTCAGTCTTATGTGCGGATAATTATAAAAAGGGGAGAAGAAAATGAAAGAGCTCATGAAAAATATTTCAAAATCCGAGGTTCTGACTCTGAGAGATCAGGTGCTCTGCCAGCCGGGGCAGGTGGTCAGCAAGACCCTCGCCCAGAACGACGCGCTGAGCATAACGCTCTTCGCTTTCGACAAGGACGAGGAGATAAGCACCCACGCCTCCGGCGGCGACGCATTTGTCACCTGCCTCGAGGGAGTCGGAAAAATAACGATAGACGGCGTTGACTACGAGCTGCACGAGGGCGAGAGCATAGTCATGCCCGCCGGACACCCGCACGCGGTCTACGGCAAAGAGCAGTTCAAGATGCTGCTCGTTGTGGTGTTTTGAGGATAAAATAAAAATGTCCGCCGTATGATAATGCGGCGGACAAATTTATATAATTTTACCCCTGCTTTGAAAACTCGCATCCGCAGTAGTCCTGTCTGTATAGCCCGTACTGCTTCGAGAGCTCTATCGAGCGCTTATACCCCTCGCGCTTTTTGAAATCCGCGGGCAGATGGCGCACCCCGTATTTTTCGCCCGTTTCCTCGCCGATTCGGTTCAGAAGCTGAGAGTTCTTGTGCGGGCTCACGGAGAGGGTGGTGGTGAAGTAGTCAAAGCCGTGCTTTTTGGCCTCGAGAGCCGTGCGCTCGAGCCGCAGATAAAAGCATTTTTCGCACCGTGAGCCGCCCTCGCGCTCCTGCTCATAGCCCTTTGCGGCTTCGATGAATTGCTCGTGGTCATATTCGCATTCGAGAAATTTTACGCTGTGCTCGGTCGGCAGAAGGGAAATTATTCTGCGCTGCTCGCCGAGCCTGTGCTCGTATTCCTCGGCGGGGTAGATGTTCGGATTGAAGTAGAGCACGGTGACATCAAAATATTTTGTCAGATATTCGAGCACATAGCTGCTGCACGGCCCGCAGCAGCTGTGAAGCAGCAGGGTCGGCACGCGCCCGTTATTTTTTATTTCTTCGATCTCGCGGTCGAGGGCGAGCTGATAATTTATCTTGTTCATCTCTAAACGCCTCCGCAGTATATGATACCGCAAAGGCGCAAATAAATCAACCGATCAGTCGAGTATGCGCCCGTCTGTCGATATTGTCACGACCTGCCAGGGGATAAATTTGCCGCTGTTTTGCAGCGCGATTTTTGCGGCGTGCTCAATACCGCCGCAGCAGGGGACCTCCATTCTGACGACAGTTACGGACTGTATGTTATTGTTTGCGATTATCTCGGTCAGCTTTTCGGAATAGTCGACGCTGTCAAGCTTCGGACAGCCGACAAGGGTTATGTGCCCTCTTATGAATTTTTCGTGGAATGCCGCGTAGGCGTAGGCGGTGCAGTCGGCGGCGATGAGCAGCTTTGCGCCGTCAAAATAGGGAGCGTTTACCGGCACGAGCTTTATCTGAACGGGCCACTGGCGCAGTCTGCTCTGCATTTCCGTCGGCTGTGACGGGGAAGCGGCGCTCTCGCCGCGGTTGATAGTCATCAGCCTCGACCCGGGGCAGCCCTGATGTCCGCCGCCTCTTTTCTTCATCATGTTTTCTTTGACCGCCTCCGCGTCGTAGGCGGCGGCCTCGCGTTCGACAAAGGTTATCGCGCCCGCGGGGCACGCGGGCAGGCAGTCGCCGAGTCCGTCGCAGTAGTCGTCGCGTATAAGCCTTGCCTTGCCGTCAACCATGGCTATTGCGCCCTCGTGGCAGGCGGCGGCGCAGGCCCCGCAGCCGTTGCATTTTTCTTCGTCAATATGTATTATTCTGCGCTTCATAAAAATTCCTCCGAGTTAAAGCTTTGTTTTCTTGACCTGACAAGTCAATTATAGTAGAATTGAGACAGAAATACTGTTGCAAAAACAACGGAGGATTAAAAATGTTTGAAAATTTTGCGGAAATTAAATCGGCGCCGCTCTTTGACGGAATAGCCGAAACCGAGCTGCCGGAGCTGCTCGGCGCACTCGAAGCGAGGAGCCGAAGGTATGCGGGGGGCGAAATAATACTGAACGAGGGCGAAAGAACGGATTCGCTCGGGCTTGTGTTGAGCGGCAGCGTGCTGATAGTGCAGGACGATTTCTGGGGCAACCGCAACATACTCGCGCGGATAACGCGCGGCGGGATATTCGCGGAGTCCTTTGCGTGCACGGGCGAGAGGCTGACCGTCGGCGCGCAGGCGGAGAGCGACTGCGAAATAATGCGGCTGAAGGTCGAATATGTGCTCAAATCATGCCCGAAATCGTGCTCGGCGCACTCGGCACTCGTCGGCAATTTAATACACGAGCTCGCGCGCAAAAATCTGAATTTCAACTCGAAGCTCAGCCACATGGGCAAGCGCACGACGCGCGAAAAGCTGCTTTCTTATCTGTCCGCGCAGGCGACGAAAAGCGGAAAAAACGAATTCGATATCCCGTTTGACCGCCAGCAGCTCGCCGACTATCTGTGCGTTGACCGCAGCGCGATGTCCGCTCAGCTCTGCGCGCTCAGGGACGACGGAGTGCTGAAATTTAAAAAAAATCACTTTATTTTGCTGCGATAACGCCGTTTTGCGGCAGCACTGTACGATAAATTACCCACTGCAATGAAATCTCTTGACAGAAAATTATAAAAGGTATATTATGGAAAAGGAGATATTCGACGGAATATATTAATAAATGTATAGGAAGAGAGACAATGAAAAGAAAAAATATTTTCAAATCCCTGCTTGCCGCCGCCATGGCGCTGATAATGATATTCGGCGCCGCGCCCCCGAGCGGCTTCGTCGGCATCCGCCTGCCCATGCTTTCGCTGAAAGCGGAGGCGGCAATAACCGGAACTACCGAAGACGGGCTTTTTGAGTATGAGCTCGATACTTACTGGACAGGTTCCGACCGTCGGTATGGAGTAAGAATAACCCGCTACAAAGGGCCTGATTCCGGAGAGGTTGTTATTCCGAAAACAATAGGCGGATATGAGGTTAAATGGATAGGCGGTTTTGCTTTTAGCGATTGCAAAAACCTTACCGAGATAACCATACCGGACAGCGTGACGGAAATAGGCAGTTTTGCTTTTTACCGCTGCACATCACTCTCGAAAGTGCAGCTTTCAAATGGTTTGACAAAAATAGATAATTATGCTTTCTACTACTGCACAAGCCTTACCGAGATAACCATACCGGACAGCGTTACGGAAATAGGCTATTCTGCTTTTCGCGGTTGCATAAACCTTACAGACATAACCATTTCACCGGACAATAAAAACTTTTCGAGTGTTGACGGTGTGCTGTTCAGCAAGGATATGAGCACACTGTTAGTCTATCCCGCTGGTAACAAGTGCAGCACTTATATCGTCCCCGACAGCGTGACGGAAATAGGCAATTCTGCTTTTGGCGATTGCACATCACTCTCAAAAGTGAAGCTTCCAAATGGTTTGACAAAAATAGGCGGAAGTGTCTTTGCGTACTGCAAAAGCCTAAAAGAGCTAACCATACCCGACGGCGTGACGGCGATAGGCTCTGACGCTTTCTACTATTGCACAAGCCTTACCGAGATAACCATACCTGACAGCGTTACACAGATAGAAGGATCTGCATTCTCCGGCTGCATATCACTCTCAAAAGTGCAGCTTCCAAATGGTTTGACAAAAATAGGCGATTCTGCTTTTGGCGATTGCAAAAACCTTAAAGAGATAACCATACCGGACAGCGTGACGGAAATAGGCGATTCTGCTTTCTCCGGCTGTACAAGCCTTAAAGAAATAACCGTTTCACCGGACAATAAAAATTATTTGAGCGTTGACGGTGTGCTGTTCAGCAAGGATATGAGCACACTGTTAGCCTATCCTGCAGGCAACAATCGTAGCACCTATACTGTCCCCAACGGTGTTACACAGATAGTAGGATCTGCATTCTCCGGTTGCACAAGCCTCACAGAGATAACCATACCCGACGGCGTGACGGAAATAGGCAATTATGCTTTTGACCGCTGCACATCACTCTCAAAAGTGCAGCTTTCAAATGGGTTGACAAAAATAGGCGATGATGCTTTTAGCGATTGCAAAAGCCTTACAGAGATAACCATGCCGGACAACGTGACGGAAATAGGCAGTTTTGCTTTTTACCGCTGCACATCACTCTCGAAAGTGAAGCTTTCAAATGGTTTGACGGAAATAGGCAGTTTTGCTTTTAGCGATTGCAAACGCCTTGCAGAGATGACCATACCGGACAGCGTGACGGAAATAGGTAAATCGGTTTTCTCTGGCTGCAGTTCTCTTGTTGAAATAACCGTTTCACCGGACAATAAAAACTATGTCAGTGTTGACGGTGTGCTGTTCAGCAAGGATATGAGCGCACTGTTAGCCTATCCTGCAGGCAATAAGCGTAGCGCCTACACTGTCCCCGACAGTGTAACAAAAATAGATGATGCGGCATTTTTCGGCTGCGTTTATCTCACTGATATAACCGTCTCATCTGATAACAAAAACTACATCAGCGTTGACGGTGTGCTGTTTACCAAAAATATGAGTACATTGGTAGCTTATCCCGCTGGTAACGAGCGTAGCACTTATACTATTCCCTACGGCGTTAAAAAAATATGTGTTTTTGCCTATTGCGAAAATCTTAAAGAGATAGTATTTCCGGACAGCGTTATAGATGTCTCAAGCGAACTATTTATCGTTGGCTGCTATTCTTTTACTAATATAACCGTTTCGCCGGGCAAGAAAATGCTTTCGAGCTCTGATGGAGTGTTATTTGCCATTGATGAAAGAGAGCTTATTAAATATCCCGCGGCCAACGAGCGCAGCACCTATACCATACCCGACGGTGTGGAAATAATATATCCAGAAGCTTTTGCACATAGTAAAAACCTTAAGTCGGTAACAATTTCAGAAAGTGTTACGGAAATATATGAGTCCGCATTTATGTGTTGCACAAGCCTCAGAGAGATAACTATCCCGAAAAGCGTTGTTGAAATAGAAACTTCTGCTTTCGAAAACTGCGACAGCTTAAAGAATGTGTATTATCTCGGCACACGTGCGCAGTGGAAAGCGGTGGTTATCGGAACGAAAAATGAGGCGCTTACGCGTGCAACCGTACACTGCATTGACGATCCGCCGTGCGACCACGTCTGGGGCGAATGGGAGGTCGTCGAGGAAGCAACCTACGAAAAAGAGGGTCTCGAGAGAAGAGCGTGCTCGCGTTGCAATATAGAGGAAACAAGAGTTATTCCAAAGCTCGTCAGGGCGTCCGCAATCGAGTTCTCCGAGAGCGAAAAAACGGTGTTTGTCGGCGATACATTCACGATCACCGCGACGGTGAAGCCCGAGGATGCATTTAACCGCACCGTCACATGGAGCTCTTCCGACCCGTCGATAGCGACTGTTGACGAAAACGGAACAGTCACCGCGATAGCCAAGGGCGAAGCGATAATAACCGCCGAATCGGCCGACGGAGTGAAAGCGGAATGCAAGGTCACGGTTGAGAAAAAGGTGGCTGCAATCGAGCTCTCCGAGAGCGAAAAAACCGTGTTTGTCGGCGATACATTCACGATCACCGCGACGGTGAAGCCCGAGGATGCATTTAACCGCACCGTCACATGGAGCTCTTCCGACCCGTCGATAGCGACTGTTGACGAAAACGGAACAGTCACCGCGATAGCCAAGGGCGAAGCGACAATAACCGCCGAATCGGCCGACGGAGTCACCGCCGAATGCAAGGTCACGGTTGAGAAAAAGGATGGATTCTTCAAGACGTTACTCAAGATTATCACCGCTCCGTTCAGAGCGATAATATACCTCTTCAAAAAGCTGTTCGGCAAATAATCCGAACGGAAAAGCAAACGAAAGGTCCCGACAGGCATTGTACTGTCGGGACTTTTCCTGTATAAATCGAAGCCGTATCAGATATTGGCAAATTGGGATTTGCGGCACGGATTCGCCCGCATTGATTCGACTGTTTTGTTTTTCAATGTTTTTGTAGGGTGCGGCGACTCGACGCACCCCCCCGCCAATCTCATTTTCCCCGAACCGATAAAGGGCGTGCTTTTATGCACCCTGCAATAACATAAAAAACCGACCTATGAGCCATAGATCGGTTTTGTGTCTTATGAACACCCCGCTAACGTCGGGGCATTTTTATTCGGCCTGCTTATTTCTTCTTGCCGGTGCCTTCATATTCCTTTATCCATGCGACCATGTCGGTGAAGGACTGCTTTGCGCCCATGGGAGCGTAGCCGAGCTCTTTCTTGGCCTTATCGCAGCTGAAGTTGCAGTTGGAGGTCAGCTTGCGGATGGAGTAGCGGGTGAAGAGCGGAGTCTTCTTCGCGGCATTGTAATAGACCTCCATGAGAGGAGCAAACGCCTTTGCGAGGCCGAGAGGAAGCTTGAAGCCGGGAGCCTTTGTGCCGCAGATATCTGCGAGCATATGTATAAGCTCGTCAACGGTGACGACCTCGTCGGTGAGGATATAGCCTTCGCCGGGTCTGCCCTTTTCGGCGGCGCCGATCATGCCCTTGGCAACGTCGCGCACGTCAACGAAGTTGTATGCGCCGAATGCGAGCGATACGGGGAACTTGCCGTTAAAGAACATTCTGACCATTTCGCCGACGGAAGAGACCTTGAAGTCATAGGGGCCGCAGCACGCGCCGGGATAGCAGACAACTGTCTCAAGCTTGTCGTCGTTATTCTCAAATACATAGTTTGTGGCGGTAGCCTTAGTCTTTGCATAGGTGCCGTCAAGAATCTCGGGATTGAAGTGAGAAATCTCACGCATAACCTGATTATCGGGGAGCGGGGGGTAAGCGTCAACGGAGGAAGCGTAGACAAGGCGCTTTACGCCGCACTTTTTGCACGCCTCAACGACGTTCTTTGTGCCGTCGACATTGACCTTCCAGGTCATGTCCTCGTTGCCCTTGTTTATCTCGATAACGCCTGCAAGGTGATAGACGACGTCCGCGCCTTCAAAAGCCTTTTCGAGAGAAGCGGGATCGGTGACGTCGCCGAATACGCGCTCGCAATTGATGCCGTCAAAAATCTTGCTGTCTTTTCTGATGAGTATTCTGAAGTTTTCGCCGCGTGCTTCGAGTTCCTTAACAAGTGCGTAGCCGACGTGACCCGTAGCGCCCGTGATGACTGAAAGCTTGTCTCCCATTAGTAAAATACACTCCTTTAATTTAAGCTTGCGGAGCATATTATATATCAAAAAAGCTTTTTAATATTTACACTAAAGAACTATCGCAGGGCAAACTGATAATATTTTACTTTTTTAGTTAAAGTGCCGAAGTGTTTCGCCAATAACATTGACTTTTTGTATGTTTAGAGCTATTATTTATAATGAAAATTTATGTGCCGAGCGGCGTGACGCTTGAAAAACGGGCGCTCGGGCAGAGAACAGACATCTGTAAATTGAAAGGAAGGATACAAGTGGCAAAATACGTCCTTGCACTCGACCAGGGAACGACCAGCTCGCGAGCTATCGTTTTTGACAAGAAGGGCAACATTATAGCCAAAGCGCAGAAGGAGTTCGATCAGATTTATCCTGCTGCGGGCTGGGTTGAGCATGACCCCATGGAGATACTTTTCAGCCAGTTTCAGGCGCTGACCTCCGTCTTTTCTTCGAGCGAAGTGAAGCCCGAGGATATAGCGGCTATCGGCATAACCAATCAGCGCGAGACCACTATCATGTGGGACAGGGAGACGGGAAAGCCCGTCTATAACGCCATCGTCTGGCAGTGCCGCCGCACGGCAGAGCTCTGCGAGCAGATAAAGGCGGACGGCATGGAGGAGTACATAAAGGACAAGACGGGTCTTGTCATAGACGCATATTTCTCCGGCACAAAGATAAAGTGGATACTTGACAATGTCCCGGGCGCACGCGCGCTCGCCGAGGCGGATCAGCTGCTCTTCGGCACGGTTGAGACATGGCTCATATGGAATCTCACCGGCGGCAGAGTGCATATAACCGACTACTCCAACGCATCGAGAACCATGCTCTTCGACGTTGATAATCTCTGCTGGGACGAGAAGATGTGCGAATATCTCAATATCCCGATGTCCATCCTTCCCGAGGTCAAGCCCTCAAGCATGGTCTACGGCAAGGTCGCGGGCGGCATAATCGGCCTTGAGGGTCTCGAGGGTATTCCGATTTCGGGCGCAATAGGCGATCAGCCGGCGGCTCTGTTCGGTCAGGCCTGCTTTGAGCCCGGTCAGGCGAAGAACACCTACGGCACCGGCTGCTTCCTGCTGATGAACACTGGCGAGAAGCGCGTCAAGTCGAAGAACAACCTGCTCACCGGCGTCGCGTGGGGTATCGGCGACAAGGTCGAATATGCCATAGAGGGCTCTGCGTTCAACGCAGGCTCGGTTATCAAGTGGCTGCGCGATGAGCTGCATATGATAGACAACGCCAAACGCTGCGACGAGCTCGCCGAGAGCGTGCCCGATGCCAACGGCATATATTTTGTCCCCGCGTTCACGGGACTCGGCGCGCCCTATTGGGATATGTATGCGCGCGGCTGCATAGTCGGACTCACGCGCGGAGTCAACCGCGCCCATATCGCTCGAAGCGTCCTTGAGGCGATAGCCTATCAGATGACGGATCTTCTCGAAGCGATGGAGGACGATTCGGGCATAACCTTTACGGAGCTGCGCGTCGACGGCGGCGCGAGCGTCAGCAATATTCTGCTTCAGATACAGTCGGATATGATTCGCACGATAGTTGACAGACCCAAGACCGTTGAGACGACGGCTCTGGGCGCAGCATATCTCGCGGGTCTTGCCGTCGGCTATTGGAAGGACAGGGCTGAGATAGCGCAGAACCGCGAAATCGAGAGAATATTCACCCCCCAGATGGAGAAGTCACACCGTGATGAGCTCTACAAGGGCTGGAAACGCGCAGTCGAGCGTTCACGCGACTGGGCGAAGGACTGATATTATCTGGCCGCCGACCGGTTTTCTGATCGGCGGCCGTAAAAATACCGAGCAACAGGAAAGGAAAACTGAAATGGATTATCTGAGCGAATCACTGAAGCTTCACTATAAACTGCGCGGCAAGCTGGAGATAAAGCCGAGAGCAGGGGTCGGCAACAAGGACGAGCTGTCCCTTGCCTACACTCCCGGAGTCGCGGCGGCGTGCCTTGAGATAAAGGACGACGTCAGCAAAAGCTACGACTTAACGCGCCGCTGGAACACCGTCGCGGTCGTCACGGACGGCACTGCGGTGCTGGGACTCGGTGACATTGGCCCCGAGGCGGGTATGCCCGTTATGGAGGGCAAATGCGTGCTCTTCAAGGCGTTCGGCGATGTTGACGCAATACCGCTTTGCGTGCGCTCGAAGGACGTTGACGAAATAGTGAACACCGTCGCTCTGCTCGCCGGCTCGTTCGGCGGAGTGAATCTCGAGGACATTGCGGCCCCGCGCTGCTTCGAGATAGAGCGAAAGCTCAAGGAACGCACGGATATCCCGATTTTCCACGACGATCAGCACGGCACGGCGGTGGTCTGCCTTGCGGCCGTTATGAACGCGCTTAAAATAGTCAAAAAGCAGCTCTCGGACTGCACCGTTGTTTTCAGCGGCTCGGGCGCCGCGGGCGTTGCGATAGCGAAGCTGTTTGACTCCATGGGCGCGGGAGAGATAATCATGTGCGACCGCAAGGGCATAATCTGCGCGGGCGACGATTTGACTCCCGCAAAGGCGGAGATAGCCGCATTTACAAATAAAAATCACCGCACCGGCACTTTAGCCGACGCGATGAAAGGAGCCGATATTTTTGTCGGAGTCTCTGTGCCCGGAATAGTGACCTCCGAGATGGCGGAGTCCATGGCCGAGAATGCCATAATCATGGCCATGGCGAACCCCGTGCCCGAGATAATGCCCGACCTTGCCAAGGCTGCGGGCGCTGCGGTAGTCGGTACGGGCAGAAGCGACTTCCCGAATCAGATTAACAATGTCCTCGCGTTTCCGGGAATTTTCCGCGGTGCGCTCGATGTCCGCGCAAGCGACATAAACGAGCAGATGAAGATAGCCGCCGCGAAGGCAATAGCCTCTCTCGTCAGCGACGGGGAGCTGAATCCCGATTACATCCTGCCCGCGGCGTTCGACGAGCGCGTCGGAAGGACGGTCGCCGAGGCGGTGGCGCAGGCTGCGAGAGACAGCGGAGTGGCGAGGATATAATCAGAACTCGGTGGTGTATATATCGCCGAGCTTTATCCCGCTCTTTTCGCAGCGGGAGTTGATAATGCTTTGCGCCTGTTCTATTACGGTTTTGAAGGACAGAGGTATCTTATTGGGTATCTGACGCGACGCGTTTGAGCCGGCGGTTATCAGCTCGTTTGCGACGCGGTCAATGATATTGAGGTAATTTCGGTCGTTGAGCACTTCGGCGTTCGGAACCCATTCGCAGGGGAGCGTGCCCTTGGCGGACTCTGCGATTATGATTCTGTACATAATCAGGCAGTATATCATGTGCATGACGTCCGAGGAGGTGCCGCTGTTCTCCTGGCGGAAGGTCAGAAACTTTCGAAGCTTGCCCGCAACGCGGAATATTGTCAGCGTGCTGAGCTCCGCGTCGGAGTAGATGTCGCCGTTTATGCCGAATGCGCCCTCAAAGCCGCGCTTCGATTCGCTTATACCCAAAAGGTAGTCCGTGGTGACATTGTAGTAGTCGGCCGCGCGGCAGAGAAAATCAAGCCCGCATTCGCGTATTCCGTTTTCGTAGTGGGAGAGCAGAGCCTGCGAGACGCCCAGCCCCGCTGCAGCTTCCTTCTGGCTTATGCCCTTTTCCTTTCGAAGTGCGGACAGCCGCGCAGTTATACCTGTTGCCATATAGATACCCCTTTTGATTTATACAATCTGTATAATCATTATAGCAGATATCCGTCGATTTTCAATTATACAGTTCAACAAAATACTCGGCGTATTTTTGGAGGAAATATGAAAAGCTATATTATATATATCATCAGAAGCGGCGCCACAAGAGAGGAGACCGAGGGAAAATACATCGGCCATACCGACGTCGAGCTCAGCGAAGAGGGCAGAAAGCAGCTCGAAAATATGCGCTCGGAGCTCGTCTATCCGCCTGTCGGCGCGGTTATATCAAGCCCGCTCAAGCGCTGCACGGACACTGCGGCGATACTCTATCCCGACAACAAGTGCATAACAATAGACTCGCTCATAGAGTGCAATTTCGGCGAGTTCGAGGGCAAGGACGCGGAGGAGCTCAAGGATTATCCTATGTTCCCGCGCTGGCTTGCCGGTGAGCAGGGCGTCGAGCCGCCGTTCGGCGAGAGCAACGAGACGTTCGCAAGGCGCGTGTGCGAGGGCTTTATAAAGATAGTTGACGGACTGATAAAGACCGAGACCGACCGCGCTGCGATAGTCACCCACGGCGGTGTTATGATGGCGCTGCTCACGAATTTCGGACTTCCGCAGCTTCCGATGCACGAGTGGATAACCCCAAACGGCTGCGGCTACACTCTGCGCGTAACGCCGTCGCTTTGGATGCGCGGGCATAAATTAGAGGTTGTCTACGAATTCCCGTATGAGAAGAACGACGACGGCGAGGAAGAATAAGGCGCACGGGAGGCGGCAATATGCAGTACAGAACCATAAGAGCGGCGGCGAGTGCCGAGTTCGTTGAAAAGCGTTCGCGGTTCATCGGCTATATATCGCCCGTCACGACTCAGGAGGACGCGGCGGCGTTTATAGACTCTATCCGCTCGAAGCACTGGGATGCGACGCACAATGTCCCCGCATATATAATCAGAGAGGGCAACATCTGCCGCTTTTCGGACGACGGCGAGCCTCAGGGAACGGCGGGAATGCCGGCGCTCAACGTCCTTCAAAAGGAGGGGCTTACCGACTGCGTGCTTGTGGTTACAAGATATTTCGGCGGTATACTTCTGGGCGGCGGAGGGCTTGTCAGAGCCTATTCCCACGCGGCGAAGCTCGCAGTTGACGCGGGGGGCACGGTGACCCGTGCCGAGTGCAGCATAGTGAAAATCCGCTGCGACTACACATTTTACGGGCGGCTCGCCTCGCTTATCCCGGAGCAGGGCGGCATAGTTGAGGACACGGCGTTCGAGGACGCGGTGACGGTGAAAATGAGAATACCGCAGGAGCTTGAGCCTGCGTTTGAGGCGCGGCTCGTTGACCTTAGCAACGGCACCTGCCGCGGAGAAATAACAGACACGGTTTTTGCGGATATAGACTGAGGAGGAGAAAAATGAAGATACTTTTTCAGGGCGATTCGATAACGGACGGCAACAGATACAAAGAGCCCGAACGCCGCCACGATCTCAACCATCAGATAGGGCACAGCTACGCGTTTATTGTCAGCGGGATGCTCGGCGCGGAATATCCGGATGCCGGACTTCAATTCGTAAACCGCGGCATTTCCGCCGACACGACGCGCGGACTGCTCCGCCGCTGGCGCGAGGATGCGCTCGACATAGAGCCGGATATTTTAAGCATACTTATCGGAGTAAACGACTGTTTCCTTTTCGAGGACGAAAATCATATTGAGCCGGAGGAATATGAAAGCAATCTCGAAAATATGCTTTCGCAGTCCTTCGAGACGAACGCCGAGCTGAAGGTGTTCCTCATGGAGCCGTTTTTCCTGCCGACAAGGGACAGATACAAGTCGGAGGAGGACGTTTGCCGCAGGAAGCTGAGCAGATATTCGCAGGTCTGCCGCCGCATTGCCGAAAAGGATGACAGGATATTTTTTATCCCGCTTCAAAAAGTTTTCGACAGCGCCGCAGAGGGGCGCGACTGCGCCTACTGGATATGGGACGGCATCCACCCGACGGAGAGCGGTCACGCGCTGATAGCACGCGAGTGGATAAAAGCCTTCAAGGCGATGTTTGAATAAAATAATCGCAACTTTTATCAACCGCCCTTTATACAGGGAGCCTAAAATAACACCAACAAAAAATCCTCCGTATGTCTCATACGGAGGATAGCTTTTTGCTTTTTATTTCTCTGCGGCGGCTCTTCTTGCCTGGAGCGCGTCGGATATCTCCTGCTTTTTCTTGCCGACGATATCGTATTTGAATATCGGGAATGCGGAGAGCAGGGAGAGAATTCCGGGGACGACGGAATAGGCGAAGAACACCGTGTCCTTGGTCTTTGTCGTGAAGCCGGCGGCGGTGCCCGCGGCTATCTCGCGCACGGTGCCGGAGTAGCCGGAGACCTGAACGAAAACAAGACCGAGCGCCATGCCGAGCGCAAGGCAGATCTTTATGGTCAGCGTGAGCACCGAATATGCCGTACCCTCCATGCGCTTGCCCGTCTCGTACTCGTAGTAGTCAACGCAGTCGGCGGTCATTATCATGGGCATGAGGTTGACGGACGCAAACTGCAGCCCTAAGAGGAAGAGCGAGAAATAGAAGAGCACGGTGAGCACCGTATTGCCGGGGTTTATAAACCAGAAGTGGGCTATCACGAACGAGAACACGGATGCTATAAAGCCGTAGACCGACAGACCGATAAAGACCTTCTTTTCGTCGAGCTTCTTTATGAGGAACGGGCAGGCGGCCATGCTTATCATCGTGCCTATCGCGGTCGAGATGCCGAGCACGGCGACGAGGTTCTGCGAGCCGAGAAGAATGTTGGCGGCCTGAACCTGAATGCCCATAGCCATCTGACGGCCGAAGCCGAGGAAATATGAGATTATAACGAGCATGAACGGCTTGTTCGATTTGAGCGCGTTCAGCATATCCTTAAAAGAAATCTTTTCGCCCGCCGAGTAGGGCACGCGCTCCTTGTTGATGAGCGGGATGAGCATGAACAGCACGCAGCCGAGCACGGCCGTGAGGACGGCTGTGAACAGATACTCGTTTGCTATCATCGGCAGATCCGTCTCACCGCTCTTGACGAGCACCTTGGAGCCTCCGGGAATGATAAGGCAGGCTATCGGCACTATAACGACGCAGGCTGAGAAGCCTATCTGCTTGAAGGTGTTCGAAATTGAGACGACATTTGTGCGCTCCGTCGGGTCGGGGGTGAGGACGGAGGCTATGCCCTGCGAGGGCACGTCGCCGAGGGTCATCGCAAAGCTCCAGAGCAGGTAGGTCACGAAGATCCATATGTAGACGGCGACCTTGTTCGTCTTAAACGGCACATCTATGAACACCGCCGAGGTCATGACGAGCAGGGGAAGTATCGACTTTGCTATCATCGATTTGAACTTGCCCTTTTTGCTCTTCGAGCGGTCGATCATGTTGCCGACGAACGGATCGAAAACCGCGGAGAGGATTTTTGCGACGAGCACGAGAATACCGACTACCGCGATATCCGCGCCGAGTATCGACGCATCAAACTCCGCCTGATACGAGTTGAGAAGTCCGACTATCGCCTGAAAGCCGAAAAGCCCGAGCGAATATGCCGCAATCTCCTTGAAGCCCATGTATTTTGTCTTTGACGAACCCATTGTTATTCCCCTTTCGGTAAGTCCCGAATCATTCTTGGCCTCGGATTCAAGACTTTACTGTACTAAATTAATTTTATTATAAACTGCGGATTTAAGTGTGTCAATAAAAACAGAATATTTTTTGCCGCGCATTTTTCGCTTTTCTTGACACTTGACGATATAATAATGTATAATTTACTATGAGTCAATATAACGACAGGAGGATTTATTAATGATTTCAAAGAAACTTTTCGGCACTCTTCCCGACAAAAGAGAGGTCGATATATACGAGCTTAAAAATTCAAACGGCGTCAGCGCGTCCGTTATAACCTACGGCGCAACCTGGCAGTCTCTCTTTGCACCCGACAGAGACGGCAATTTTGAGGATGTCCTCATAGGCTTTGACGATTTGGAGGGTCATGTCGAGCGCTCCGACTATCAGGGTCAGATCGTCGGCAGATATGCAAACCGCATCTGCGGCGGCCGTTTCAGAGTCGGAGACAAAGAGTTCGATGTGATAAAGAACGAAAACGGCAAGACCTGCCTGCACGGCGGCGGCGAGTTTTCCCACGCGGTTTGGGCGGCGAGAGTCGAGGGCGAGAGCCTTGTTCTCGAATATACGAGCCCCGAGGGCTCAAACGGCTTCCCCGGCGAGATGAGCGCAAGGGTGACCTACACTCTCGATGACAGCAACGAGCTTTCGATTTCCTATGAGGCCGTCTGCACCGAGGATACTCCGATAAATATGACTAACCACGCATATTTCAATCTCGGTTCATACAAGCGCCCGAACGTCCTCTCGCAGGAGCTTCGCCTGTCCTGCTCGCACTACACTCCCATGGATGCGGACAGTATACCCACCGGCGAGATAAGAGACGTCACCGAAACGGCGTTCGATTTCAGACAGATGAAAGCTATCGGCAGAGATATCAACTGCGCAGACACCCAGATAGAGCTTGCAAACGGCGGATATGACCACAATTTCTGCATAGATTCCGATACGCAGGGCGCGTTTGCGACCGCATATGACCCCGAGAGCGGGCGCGTTATGGAAGTAACTACCGATATGCCCGGTGTTCAGCTCTACACCGGAAACTTCCTCAATAACATCCCCGGCAAGGGCGGCACGCTGATGAACAAGCACGCGGGCTTCTGCCTTGAAACCCAGTTCTATCCCGATTCCCCGAACCGTCCGAACTTCCCGCCCTGCATTTTCAAGGCGGGCGAGACGTTCAGAAGCCGCACGAGCTTCAAATTCTCGGTAAAATAAATTTTTCAGAGGCGAGTTTATGATTTCAACGGGTGCGCGGGCGCTGATAGATGTTCTGCTCGAACAGGGAGTCGATACGGTTTTCGGCTATCCGGGCAGCGCGGTGCTCGATATCTACGATGAACTTTACAAATGCGATAAAATTCGCCATATACTAACCTGCCACGAGCAGGCGGCGGCTCACGCGGCGGACGGCTACGCGCGCGCGACGGGCAAAACGGGCGTCGTTATTGCGACCTCGGGTCCGGGCGCTACCAACCTCGTGACGGGAATTGCCGCCGCATACATGGACTCAAGTCCCGTTGTTGCGATAACCGGGAACGTCAAGACCTCGCTGCTCGGCAGCGACTCCTTCCAGGAGGTCGATATCGCGGGCGTCACGATGCCGGTGACGAAGTATTCGTTCATAGCGTCGGGTGAGCGCGGAGTGGCGCAGGATGTCCGCGAGGCGTTTTCTATAGCGCAGTCTGGCAGAAAAGGTCCGGTGCTCGTCGATATCCCGGCGGATATCGCGGCGCAGAGCGAGGAATACGAGCGCGCCCCGAAGAGCGAGCCCGCGCGGGCAAAAGAGCCCGAGGAAGCTCAGCTCGCACGCGCGGCGCAGATGATAGCAAAAGCAAAAAGACCGCTTATCTATGTCGGCGGCGGAGCGATAAGCTCTGGCGCGTCCGAAGCGCTCGGGGCGTTCGCAAAAAAGCTGCAAATCCCCGTCGCGTGCTCGATGATGGGGCTCGGCGCTTATCCCTGCTCGGCGAAGCTTTTCTTGGGGCTTGTCGGTATGCACGGAAACCCCGCCGCCAATACTGCGGCTCTCAACTGCGACCTGCTCATAGCCGCGGGCGCGAGATTTTCAAACCGCGTCGCCGCGAGCAAGGCGAGCTTCGCTCCGAAGGCGCAGATAATACATATAGACATAGACGCGGCGGAGTTTGACAAGAACATCGTCTCCGACGCCCATATTCTCGGCGACTTGGGAAAGACCCTGGAGCGGCTTAGGGCAATGCTCCCGCCGGGCGAAAATTCCGAATGGCTCGGCGAGATAGCTGAGTTTAAAAGACAAATCCCGCGCCCGAAGCCGTATGCGCCCTATACCGTTCTGCATACCCTGAGCGAGCTTACAAAGGGCGAGGCGAACATAGTGACCGACGTCGGTCAGAATCAGATGTGGACGGCGCAGTATTATGACTTTGAGCGCCCGCGCTCGCTGATAACCTCCGGCGGGCTCGGTGCCATGGGCTTCGGCATGGGGGCGGCTCTCGGCGCGGCTCTCGGCGTGCCGGAGAGAAAGACCGTGCTCATAACGGGCGACGGCGGATTTCATATGAGTCTGAGCGAACTTGCGACGCTGAGCCGATATAATATTCCCGTTGTCGCAGTAGTTATGAACAACGGCGTGCTCGGTATGGTCAGGCAGTGGCAGAAGGTGTTCTATGACGGACGGTTTTCCGCAACTCAGCCGGAGCGCGCGACGGATATAGTCGCCGTCGCAAAGGCGTTCGGCGTCAGGGGGATGAGAATAAAAAATCCGTCGCAGGCAAAGCGTGTTTTCAAAAAGGCACTCGCCATGGACAGACCCGTGGTCATAGACTGCCGCATCGACCCCGAATGCGCGGTGCTCCCGATGATACCGCCCGGCGGCGATATCACGACGGCTATATACAGATAAGGAGGAATCAGCATGATTCAAAGGCTGACCGTTTCGGCGCTTGTCAGAAACCGCTCGGGCGTTCTGCTCAGAGTGGCGGGACTTTTTGCGCGCCGCGGATATAATATACGAAGCCTCACCGTCTCCGAGACCGAGCATCCGGAGTTTTCGAGAATGACGGTTGTCGCCGAGGTCGAACCGGAGCAGGTGAAGCAGGTCGAGGCTCAGCTGCTGAAATTAGAGGATGTCATAAAGGTGGCGCATCTCGAGGAGGGAAAGCTCGTTTCGAGCGAGCTGCTGCTGATAAAGGTTCACTGCCTCAACAAGGACAGGCCGCAGGTATTAAAGACCGTCATAGCCTACGGCGCGAGGGTCAAGGATATAGGCCACACGATGCTCACGGCGGAGCTTACAGGCGAGCCGGAAAGAATAGATTCGTTTATAGCGGACATGAGCGTCCACGGAATAGCCGAGCTTTCGCGCTCGGGCATAACCGCTCTTGAGAGCGGCGACACGGTAATAAACGACTGACACGGGAGGAAGAGACTTGAAAAAGATAGAACTTCTCGATTCGACCCTGCGCGACGGAGCACAGGGCGAGGGCATATCCTTTTCCGTCAACGACAGGTTGGAGATAGTCCGCGTGCTCGATGAGCTCGGCATACCGATAATCGAGGCGGGCAACCCCACGTCAAATCCGCGCGAGCTTGAATTTTTTGAGCAGGCGAGCAGGCTGTGGCTCAAACATTCCCGCCTGTGCGCGTTCGGCTCAACGCGGAGAAAGGGCGAGAGCGTTGAAGAGGACGCCTCGTGCGCAGCCCTGCTCAGGGCGGGGACTCCGTGCGTGTCGATAGTCGGAAAGAGCAGAAAAATCCAGGTTGAGGGCGTTTTGCAGACAAGCCCCGAGGAAAATCTTCTGATGATAGAGGAGACCTGCCGCTTTTTTAAAAATCACGGCAAGCAGGTCATTTTCGACGCGGAGCACTTCTTTGACGGTATGTCCGACGGCGACGGCTACGCGCTCGAAAGTCTGCGCGCGGCTCTGCGCGGCGGTGCGGACTGCCTTGCTCTGTGCGACACAAACGGCGGCTCGTTCCCGGATTACATAGAAAAAGTTACCGGTGAAATAGTAAAAGCTTTCCCCGGTACCGATATAGGAATACATACTCACAACGACTCCGATATGGCGTGCGCGGGCGCACTCATGGCTGTCAGAGCGGGCGCAAAACAGGTGCAGGGCACGTTTATCGGCTTCGGCGAGCGGTGCGGAAACGCGAAGCTCACTTCGATAATCCCCAATTTGCAGATAAAATCCGACTATGAGTGTATCCCGCAGAAGAATTTGAAAAATCTGACCTCGTCGGCGATAAAGATAGCGTCGATAGCCAATGTAACTTTGCACAGGGATGTGCCGTTTGTCGGGCGCAGCGCGTTTGCGCACAAGGCGGGGATGCACGCGGACGGCGTCTTGAAATTCAGCGAATCGTTCGAGCATATCGACCCCGAGACAGTTGGCAACCGCAGGCGTTTCCTGCTCTCCGAGGTCACGGGAAAGTCCGCTGTGCTCAAGAAGATACAGAAGCTTTATCCCGATTTCGACAGGGATTCGCCGCAGGTGGCGGAGCTGCTCGATATTCTCAAGCAGAAGGAGTACGAGGGCTATCAGTATGAGGGCGCGGATTCTTCGTTTGAGCTGATAGTTCACCGCCTCGTTAAAAAATACAAGCCGTTCTTCAATCTTATCAGCTACAAGGTGCTCGACGAGCTGCCCTATGACAACGACCACAGCGCAACCGCCACGATAAAGCTGAGCGTTGACGGCAGAGTCAGAATAGCGGCGTCGGACGGAGACGGCCCCGTCAATGCGCTCGACCGCGCTCTTCGCGAGGCGCTCGAGGTGTTCTACCCGTGCCTTCGAAAGCTCAGACTCATCGACTACAAGGTTCGCGTCATGGAGCCCAAGGATGCCACGGCTGCGAGCGTCCGCGTTCTTATCACGTCGTCGGACGGCGAGGATATCTGGACTACCGTAGGCGTGTCGCAGGACGTTATAAACGCGAGCTGGATAGCGCTTGTCGATTCTATTGAGCATAAGCTCGTGAGCATGGGCGAGGATCTGCACAGGTAAATATACGAAATTTTGTAACAAAATGTTATTTTGCCATTCACACAAACTTTTGCGAATGGTTTATAATAATTACAATGGGTTCGTTTAAAACAAAAGGAGAGGTACTTATGGCTAACGAAAAAATACTTGTCGTTGATGACGACGTTAATATCTGCGAACTGCTGCGCCTCTATCTTGAAAAAGAGGGTTACACCGTCAGCATAGTAAACGACGGCGAGAGCGCCGTGAAGAGCTTCGGCGAGATTCAGCCTGATTTGATGCTGCTCGATATAATGCTGCCCCGTCTTGACGGCTGGCAGGTCTGCCGCGAGGTCAGAAAGTTCTCGGACAAGCCGATAATCATGCTCACCGCAAAGGGCGAGACCTTTGATAAGGTTCTCGGGCTCGAGCTCGGCGCGGACGACTATGTCGTCAAGCCCTTCGACGCAAAGGAAGTCGTGGCGCGAGTCAAGGCGGTTTTAAGGCGCAGCGCCGGCGCACCGGCAACGGACATAAAGCAGGTCGAATACGACAAGCTCAAGATAAACCTGACCAACTACGAGCTTTGGGTCGACGGCAAGCGCATCGACACTCCGCCCAAGGAGCTTGAGCTTATCTATCACCTTGCGAGCAATCCGAACAGGGTGTTTACCCGCGATCAGCTGCTCGACGAGGTCTGGGGCTTCGACTATTACGGCGACTCGAGAACGGTCGATGTCCATGTCAAGAGACTCAGAGAGAAGCTCGAGGGCGTGTCCGACAAGTGGGAGCTCAAGACCGTCTGGAGCGTAGGCTACAAGTTTGAGACCAAGGATTGATGTGCAATGAAAAAAGCACGCAAAAAGTTTGAACTTAAAGATATAAAGAACACAGGCTCGAGAACAAAAAGCTCGGGTCTGTTTCACCGTTACTTCTATGTTACGGTGCTGATACTTTTTATCAGCTTTGCCATTCTCGGTTCGTCCCTGCTCATATTCATCGCGCGAAATCAGTCCGAGGAAAAGACAGCGCTTTTGAAGCAGAATGCGCAGAACGTCGCGCAGACCGCCGCCGCCCTTATCCAAAAGGGCTATCCGCTCGAGCGGGGGAACAAGGACGCAACCATGCTTATGAGCGTTTCGACTGCTCAGCTCTCGCGGGCTATCGATGCGGATATCTATATCTGCGACACAGACGGCAAGATAATCTGCTGCAAGGATATATGGCAGTCCGACCTTGTGATGTATATGGGCGAGTGCATTGTTCACAGCAAATATACCGTCCCAAGGGCGGCTTTGGATAAGCTTAACGGCGGCGGATATACCGAGACGGGAACGCTCGGCGGGATGTATAAGAGCTCGCATTTTATAAGCGTTGAGCCTATCATAGCATCGGGTCAATTCTGCGGAGCGGTCGTTGCCGCGCAGGATACGGACTCCCTGCATGAGCCCGTCAGAGCGGTGCTCAAGATGTTTTTGTTCTCGGCTCTGCTCGCGCTTGCGATAGCGTTCGTCGCGACATATGTGCTGACCTATCAGATGACAAAGCCGCTTCGCGAGATGTCGGCGGCCGCCAAGCAGTATGCAAAGGGCGATTTCAGCAACCGTATCTCCGTGCCCTATCATAAAGTGCTGGGCGGCGACGAGGACGAGGTCGCGGAGCTTGTGACGGCGTTTAACTCCATGGCGAATGCGCTCTCGGCAATCGAGACCTCGAGGCGAAATTTCGTCGCCAATGTCTCCCATGAGCTTAAGACCCCGATGACGACCATAGGCGGCTTCATTGACGGAATACTCGACGGCACGATAGATTCGTCGAAGAGTTCGTATTATCTCAGGATAGTCTCCGACGAGGTCAAGCGCCTCTCTCGCCTTGTCACGGGAATGCTCAATATGTCAAAGATAGAGGCGGGCCAGCTGAAAATTCAGCCCAAGGAGTTCGATATCTCCGCCATGACCTTCAAAACCATGCTCGGCTTCGAGCGTATAATAGACGAGAAGAAGATAGAGGTTCGCGGACTCGATAAGGTCGGGCCTGTCAATATCTGCGCCGACGAGGATATGATAAACCAGGTCGTATATAACCTCATAGATAACGCCGTCAAGTTCACGGACGAGGGCGGATATATCGAGGTTGCGATAAAGTCGGACAGCGAAAAGGTGATTTTCTCCGTCAAAAACAGCGGCAAGGGAATCTCTCACGAGGATGCGGGGCAGGTCTTTGAGCGCTTCTATAAGACCGACAAGTCGCGCAGCTATGACGTGAAGGGCGCAGGTCTCGGACTTTATATAGTCAAGACCGTGATTGATATGCACGGCGGACAGATAACCGTCAACAGCGAGCCGGGCGAGTACACGCAGTTCGTGTTCTGGCTTCCGCTGAGATAAAGCTTATTGTATCAAACAAATACAAAAAAGTTGAATAAAAATCCAAAGGTTATTTACCCGCCGTTAAAAAAATCGTAATATTGAGAGTTCATAATAGTGTCATACGATGAAGGATATCCCGAAGGCAATGGATGGAGGTAAGTCAGATTTATGTACAATGATGATTATATGAATAATTTCGGCAGCTCGGGCGAGACTCCGCCCGAGGACAACTCAACGGACACCGGCGAGCAGCAGTCTGCGCCGCTTGAGCCCGATAAGGTCTATTCCGCACCGCATGAGCCCGGGCAGGACAGCCGTACTCAGGCTCCGTATAACAATCAGCCCGAGCAGAACGGCTACGCTCAGCCCCCGTATAATTCTGGCAGCTATACTCAGCCGCAGCCCGAGAAAAAGAAGAAAAAGATGAGCGCGAAGAAGAAGGGCGTTGCGATTTTCGCCGCCATACTCGCGGCAGTCGTAGCGGTCTCCGCGATAGTCACGGTCTTTGCGAAAAGCGGCAATTCCGGCGGCACCGGCAACGGCACCTCGATAACCGAAACATCCGAGGGCGACGCAGAGCTCAATATCACGGACACGCCGAAAGCGACAACGACCTCAAAGACGGGCAGCGCACTCACATCGGCTGAGGTATATGCCAAAGTTTCTCCGAGCAACGTCGGTATAGTCGTATACAGCCAGTCGTCAAGCTCGGCCTCGGGCGAGGGCTCCGGCATAGTCATGGGCGAGAATAAGGATCACACCTACACTTATATAATCACCTGCGCCCATGTTATCAGCGGCGAGGGAGTCAAGGCGGTCGTCCAGCTCCATGACGGAAAGCAGTATGACGCGGAAATCGTCGGCTACGATTCGCGCACCGATATCGGCGTGCTCAAGATAAAGGCGACGGGCTTCACCGCCGCGGAATTCGGCGATTCAACAAAGCTCTCCGTCGGCGAGACCGTGTATGCCATAGGCAACCCCGGCGGCACCGAGTTCTTCGGCTCGTTTACCAACGGCATGGTCTCCGCGATTTCGAGAACCGTCAGCAGCCAGATAGGCTACTCCATGGAGTGCATCCAGCATACGGCGGCTATCAGCCCCGGCAACTCCGGCGGCGCTCTGATAAACGAATACGGCCAGGTGGTCGGAATAAACTCGCTTAAAATCAGCGACAGCAACTATGAGCTCATGGGCTTCGCCATCCCGATATCGTCGGCAAAGGAGATAATCGATGACATTATCGCCTACGGCAGAGTGCCGAACCGCCCGAAGCTCGGCATCAGCTACTTCTCCAACACATCGAATCAGCAGTATAACATGATAGTGCAGATAAAGGGTCTGCCGGCGGGCTCGCTCATAATCGCGGACATCAACGAGGACAGCGACCTTGCAAACAGCAGCGCCCAGGTCGGCGACCTCATAACCGCGGTCAACGGCAAGAAGCTGAGTACCTCGGAGGTGCTTCTCGAGGCGATAGAAAACTCCAAGGTCGGAGACACCTTGACGCTGACCCTGTGCAGAATTTCGAGCAACTATCAGACGAAGGAATTTAACGTCAAGGTAAAGCTCGTTGAGGACACCGGCAATACCGCTTCGGCATCCTCAAAGCAGCAGGAGAAAACAACTCAGCAGAGCAACGATTCATTCTATTACAACCCGTTCAACTGATAAATTACCTTTCTTAAAGAAAAGCGCGGACACGGTAAAAAAAGCTGTGTCCGCGCTTTTTTGTTGTAAGGGCAGGAACACTGTGCTATAATTAATCAAACGCTTCGGGAGTTGATTTTTCAGTGATATTTATTTTCGCCGCAGCGGTAGTTTTGCTTTTTATCGGCTCAAGACCCGCAAAGCTCGGAGCCTTTAATCGGGACTATATGTCGAAAGATGTGACAGCCGATATAAACGGGCTTTTCGTACTTCTTGTTTTCATGTGCCATATCACCGGGTATTTGGACTTGAACTCGGCTCTCGGCAGAGCGTGGCTCGAGGTTAAGGACTGGATAGGGCAGCTTGTTGTGGTGACGTTTCTCTTCTATTCGGGCTACGGTATGATGTGTTCGGTAATGAAGAAGGGCACCCAGTATGTCAATGGTATATTCAGGACGAAATTTTTGAGTTTGCTCATGCATTTCGATATTACGGTTTTGCTGTTTTTGATTATGGATATCCTGCTCGGGAGAAAGCCGGGGCTCGTAAAGACGCTGCTCGCGCTTCTTACTTGGGAGAGCATAGGCAATTCAAATTGGTATATCACAGCGATGCTCTGCCTTTATCTTATAATGATTGCGGCTTTTCTTGTATTTCGCCGAAAAAATCTTTACGGCATAACAGCCATGACTGTACTGACTGTCGGGCTGACGGTTCTGTTTATCGCGGTCGGCCGCCCGACATGGTACTATAATACACTCATCCTTTTCCCCGCGGGTATGTGGTATGCATATTTCAAAGAGCGCATAGACGGACTTGTTCTGAAAAACAGAGTTTCATATATTGTTTCGCTCGTTGCCGCATCGGCGGTTTTCGGAGTCAGCCATATGTACAGGTTTGTATATTTTCTTGTTTCTGGCTTTGCTCCGTCGCATTTATGTTTATTATACTGCTTGTGACAATGAAAATAAAAATTGGTAATCCGGTGCTTTCTATGTTCGGCAGGCACGTTTTCAGCGTCTACATTCTCCAACACATACCCATGACGGTTCTTAAAATACTCGGGCTTGCCGGGAACGTGTTCGTTTACTTCTTTCTCTGCCTTGCCGTCACGCTGCTCATGGCTGTTGTCTTTGACGCTGTGATGAAAAAGCTTGACGCAAAGCTGTTCACCCCGAAGCAGAAGGCATAAATAAAAAAACAGCGCACCCGGCAGGGATTTTCTCCCGACCGGGTGCGGCTGATTATTCGATTATTTCTTGAGCCTCTTGTCTGTCTTTGTCGCAAGATGCGTGCCGACGCTCTGGAATATCTGAACGAGCGCGATAAGCAGTATGACGGCAAAGAGCATGACGAGGTATTTGTAGCGGTAGTAGCCGTAGTTTATGGCTATCTTGCCGAGTCCGCCGCCGCCGATTATTCCGCTCATCGCGGAGTAGCCGAGTATGGTGGTTATCGCTATTGTGAAGTTCGAGAGCAGCGAGGGCACGCTCTCGGGTATCATGACCTTGACGATTATCTGCATGGGCGACGCACCCATGCTCTGCGCGGCCTCGATTATGTTCGGGTTGACCTCGCGCAGGCTGCTCTCGACCAGACGCGCCACAAACGGGAACGACGCTATAACGAGCGGGACTATGGAGGCGACGGTGCCGACCGCCGTGCCGACTATAAGGCGGGTCAGCGGGAAGACGAGTATCATCAGTATCAAAAACGGCACCGAGCGCAGGAGGTTGATTATAACGTTGAGTACCTTCATCAGCGCCTTGGGCAGGGGGAGAACTCCGCCCTTTTCGCCCGCAACGAGCAGCACGCCGAGCGGCAGCCCGATGATTATTGCAAAGAGCGTGGAGAGCAGGGTGACATATATCGTCTCCCAAATAGCTAAGGGAAATTCGGTTTTCAGTATATCGAGAGCCTCTGTCAAAGCCTCGGAAGTGAATGCATTGTCAAACATCTTCAGACCTCCTCAACAAGAATATCCGGCATACTTTGCAGATATTTCGACGCGCGTTTCAGCTCGTCGCCCTCCCCGGAGATGCCGAGGAGCATATTGCCGTATACCTTGTCACCGATGCAGCGGGTCGATGCCGCGAGAATGTTGGCGGCGATTCCCTCGTCCATTGCCATCTTGGTTATCAGCGGGGTGTTAGTCGCAAACGCGCCGTTAAAGACGACTCTTATCCTGTGCTCATCTGCGGCGGGTGAGAAAATCTCGTCCGAAGCGTCGGGGAACACGAGGCGTTTTGCGGCGTCCGACTGCGGATGGGCAAAAACCGTGCTGACTTCGCCCTGCTCAACGACAGTGCCGTTGTCGAGAATGGTGACGCGGTTGCAGGTCTCTTCAACAACGCTCATCTGATGTGTGATTATAATGACCGTTATGCCGAGCTTTTTGTTTATGTCTCTTATGAGGTTGAGAATCGAGTGAGTGGTGTTGGGGTCGAGGGCACTTGTCGCCTCGTCGCAGAGCAGCACCTTGGGATTGGTTGCGAGCGCACGGGCTATGGCTATCCTCTGCTGCTGACCGCCGGAGAGCTGAGCGGGGTAAGCCTTCGCCTTGTCGGGCAGGCCGACTATTTCGAGCAGCTCGAGCGCACGCTTTTTCGCGTCCTCTTTCTTCATGCCCTCAAGCTCGAGCGGAAAGCAGATGTTTTTCAGGCAGTTGCGCTGCATGAGCAGGTTAAAGCCCTGGAATATCATGGTTATGTTGCGGCGGGCGTCCCTGAGCTGCTTGCTCGAAAGCGCGCCCATGTCCACTCCGTCGATGAGTATCTGCCCCTCGGTCGGGCGTTCGAGCATATTTATGCACCGCACGAGCGTACTCTTGCCCGCGCCGCTCATGCCTATGACGCCGTAGATGTCGCCGTCGTTTATCGTCAGGGAAACATCCTTGAGCGCGTCGAGCGAGCCGTCGGCGGTCTTGAAGGTTTTTGACAGATTTCTTATCTCGATCATTTTATGCCTCCGAACTTCTGGATAAAAAGATAATGCCGGAAAAGCAGCCCGATTAAGAGCAACTTAGCCCGGCATTATATTTTATAACATTTACTTCACTGCGTCAAGAGTGGTCTGCTTGCCGCCGTAGAGAGCCATGGGCTCGACGTGTACATAGCAGACGGTGACGATGTGGGTATTGTTCTGCTTGTTGAAATCATCGAGGTAGGGCTCGTGCTGGAAGTAGTTCGCGTCAATTTCGCCGGACTCAACAACATTGTTGGGCTGGACATAGTCGGTGAACTCCTTGATGTCAAGGGTCACGCCCTTAGCTGCGAGTATCTCTTTGGCAACAGCGAGGATTTCGGCGTGCGGTGTGGGGGAGGCGGCGACGGTTATCGTCTGACCCTTGAGAGCGTCATAGTTGACGGAGGAATCGTAGCCGTCACCGGGGTTCTTGACAACGCTGATAACAGAGCCGTCATACTTGGAGGCGATGAAATCGGCGACCTTCTTGCTCTGGAGAGCGGCGGAGAGAGCCTTGATCTTGTCGGAATTCTCTGTGCCCTTCTTGGCGGCGAGGATGTTCGAATATGCGCTCGAGGAGCCCTCAATGGCGAGATTGTCCTTTACGGGGTTAAGACCCGCGGAGATAGCATAGTTCGAGTTGATAACGGCGTAGTCAACATCCTTGAGAACGTTGGGAAGCTGAGCGGCCTCAACCTCTTTGAAGGTGATGTTCTTCGGATTCTCTTCGATGTCTCTTATGGTTGCGGTGATGCCCGCGCCGTCCTTGAGCTTGATTATGCCCTGCTCCTGGAGGAGAAGAAGCGCACGTGCCTCATTTGTAGCGTCGTTGGGAACGGCGATGGTGATGCCCTTGCTGCCCGAAGAGCAGGCGGCGAAGCCGAGGATGCAGCCCAGCGCGAGGACTGCGGCAAGAATGATAGATATTGTCTTTTTCATGTTGGTTGTCTCCTTTGTATTTTAATTTATAAGGTATCGGTTAAGACGGTCTCTTTAATTCATGCGCCTTGCGGCACATTCGCCAATGCCTTATATCAAAGGGCGAAAACAATTTAAGATACTGCATATTTATTCCTCCTCAATGCAAATAAAAAACGGGAAACTTCCTTCGAAGCTCCCCGAATTTCTGCATATATCAGATTTATTCGTTTGACGGAAGCTCGTCGGAAAAAGACATGGGCATATACATGCGCATGGAGAACATGCACATTTCCATCATCATAATGCCGTTGAGCTTTTTCATGACGCTTCCTCCCGTCTCGGTATCTTGTGACTGTATTATAATCCCCTTATGCCTACGCTGTCAATAGGCTTTTATGAAAAAATATGCAATTTGTCCCGATGCACAAAAAAGCAGGCAAAAAACGCCTGCTTTTGAACCGATTGACTTAAAATTCTTGCTTAAACGTCGCCTTTTCGCCTGAAATTGCGTTCCGCCTTGCGGCGCGCCGCGGTCTTTCTCTCCTCGGCGAGCTTCTTTTCGTGTATCTTTTTGCGCACAGACGGACGGTTCGGATTCTTCGTGCCGGTCACGGTCTTTTTCTTCTTGTCCTTGGGCTCGTGCAGCTCCGGATTCTCTTTGAAGAATATAAGGCTCCCGCCGACGACCTGAACGACCTCGGACTGAGTCTTGGCGGCTATTTCTTCTGCGATTTCGCGCGGGGATTTCGGCGCGGTTTCGAGCAGAACCTTGAGCTTGAGCAGCTCGCGGGAGCGGAACGCGTCGAGCGTCTGGGCTATCAGCGCGTCATTGACGCCGCCCTTGCCGACCTGAAACAGCGGCTCGAGCGAATTTGCCTGCGCGCGCAGCGCGGCTCTCTCTTTGCTTGTCATATAATTTCCTCCAGTTTTTTCGCAAGGAGTCTCAATGCCTTGCCTCTGTGGCTGATGCTGTCTTTTTCTTCTGCGGTGAGCTGCGCCATCGTCTTGCCGGGAAACTCATCGGGCAAAAACAGCGGGTCGTAGCCGAAGCCGCCCTCACCTTTGGGCTCGAAGGCGATTTTGCCCTCGCACTCGCCGCGCACGGTCATGTGCCTGCCGTCGGGAAAGCAGCAGCAGACAGTCGAGACGAAGCGCGCGGTGCGCTTGTCCGCAGGGACATCGGATAAATTTTCGAGCAGCAGCTCGTTGTTCTTTTCGTCGTTTCCGTGCTCGCCCGCATATCTTGCGGAATAAACTCCCGGCGCGCCGTCGAGCGCGTCAACGGCAAGCCCCGAGTCATCGGCTATGCAGGGCATACCGCTCTCTTTGCAGCCGCTGTCGGCCTTCAGAAATGCATTCTCTTCGAACGTGACCCCCGTCTCCTCAACGTCGGTCAGCTCGACTCCCGCCTCCTCGGCGAGCAGAACGCGCACGCCTATCGGTTTCAATATGCGCTCAAGCTCGGCGCGTTTTTTCATGTTGTGCGTAGCTATGAGAAAATCCATTACTTGTCCTCTTTCTCCTCTTCCTCATCTTCTGCCGGCTCTGCGTCAAACAGACCCTCGGCAAATGCGCGGGCGTTGAACGGGCGAAGGTCGTCCACCTTTTCGCCTACGCCGATGAACTTGACGGGCACGCCCAATTCGTTTTTGATGTTGAGCACAACGCCGCCCTTCGCGGTGCCGTCAAGCTTTGTCAGGATTATTCCCGTTATCTCGGCGACGTTTTTAAACTCCTTCGCCTGATTGACTGCGTTTTGACCGGTCGTCGCGTCGAGCACGAGAAGACTCTCGCGGTCGCTGTAGGGCAGCTCGCGGTCTATGACGCGGTATATCTTCGCAAGCTCCTCCATGAGGTTCTTCTTGTTGTGAAGTCTGCCGGCGGTGTCGCAGATTATTATGTCCGCATTTCTCGCCTTGCCGGCCTGTATAGTATCATATATAACGGCTGCGGGGTCCGCGCCCTCGCGGTGTTTGACTATCTCGACTCCCGCGCGGTTCGCCCATTCCTCAAGCTGCTCTATGGCGGCGGCTCTGAACGTGTCCGCCGCGGCGAGGATAACTTTTTTGCCCTCGTTTTTGTACATTGCGGCGAGCTTGCCTATCGAAGTGGTCTTGCCCACGCCGTTGACGCCGATAACAAGAATGACGGAGGGGAGAGTAATAAGGCTCATCTCCTCGCCGCCCTCGAGCATCTCGGCGACGATCTCCTTTATCTCGTTCTTGACCGCCTCGGGCTTGCGCAGGTGCTTTTTGGCGACGCGCTCGCGCAGCTTCTCGACTATCTCCGACGCGGTCATGCAGCCGACGTCGCCCATGACGAGTATCTCTTCGAGCTCGTCATAGAAATCGTCGTCAATCTCCGTCTTGCCGTGGAGCATAGAGTCGATAGCTCCCGACATATTCTCGCGGGTCTTTTTGAGTCCCTTGTTTATTCTTGAAAAAATGCCCATTTTTATCCTCCGTGCGGTCTTAGCCAAGACCGTTTTTTATTCTTTTGACTGCTTCGAGCGTGCGTTCGGGCTCTGCAAATGCGGTCAGACGAAAATATCCCTCGCCCATTCTGCCGAAGCCCGAGCCCGGCGTTCCGATCACCTGCGCAGAGCTTAAAAGTCTGTCAAACATCTGCCACGAGGTAAGACCTTCCGGCACTTCGAACCAGATATACGGCGAATTTCTGCCGCCGAAGCAGCGGATTCCGACACTTTCGAGTCCGTCCGCAACTGCTTTTGCGTTGCCGAGATAGCAGCTTATATTTTCTTTTATCTGCCGCCTGCCTTCGTCCGAATAGACGGCTTCGGCGGCGCGCTGGGTTATATATGACACGCCGTTGAACCGCGTCGCCTGCCTGCGCGCCCAGAGAGCGTTCAGGTTGACCCCGTCGCGGGTGAGTTCGCACGGTATCACCGTATAGGCGCAGCGCACTCCGGTGAAACCCGCGGTTTTCGAGAAGCTGCGAAACTCGATTGCGCATTCCTTTGCGCCGTCAAGCTCGAAAATGCTGTGAGGAATGTCGCCGTCCGTTATGAACGCCTCATATGCGGCGTCAAAGAGAATGACGCTGCCGTGCTCCCTCGCCCAATCGACCCAGAGCTTCAGCTGATTTTTGTTCATCGCCGCCCCCGTGGGATTGTTCGGGGAGCAGAGATATATGATATCGACCTCCTGCTTCGGCAGGGGAGGGATGAACCCTCTGTCCGCAGTGCAGTCGAGATACACGAATTTTGAAAAGCTTCCGTTTTCGAGCCTTTCGCCGCCCCTGCCCGCGAGCACATTCGCGTCGGCGTAGACGGGGTAGACGGGGTCGCAGACGGCGACCCTGCATTCGGGCGAAAAGATATCGCCTATGCTGCCCGTGTCGCTCTTTGCGCCGTCGCTGACGAAGATTTCGTCTCTGTCGAGCGTCACCCCGCGCGCGGCAAAATCGTATTTCAATATCTTGTCTGTAAGAAAGCCGTAGCCGCGTTCGGGCGGATAGCCTCTGAATGTGTCGGCGTCCGCCATCTCGTCAACCGCCGAGTGCATGGCTTTTATGCACTCAAAGGGCAGGGGACGCGAGACATCGCCTATGCCGAGGTCGATTATATCGGCTTCGGGGTGAGCCGCTCTGTATTCGCCTATCTTGCGGCTCATTGACGAGAAAAGGTAGCTTTGGCGGAGCTTTAAGAAGTTGCGGTTTATCATCATCGGGCGCCTCCGCAGCAGGCAATTTCGCCCGTAAAGACGGTCGCGGCGGGCCCCGTCAGATAAACGGCCCCGTCGGCGCTCCAGTTGACCGAGAGCTCGCCGCCGCGAAGGGTGACGGTGATATCCGTATCGCGCTTGCAATAACCGTTGAGAATGCAGGCTGCCGCCGCCGCGCACGCGCCCGTGCCGCAGGAGAGAGTCTCGCCCGCGCCGCGCTCCCATACGCGCATTTTTATGCGGGAGTCGGAAAGCGGCTGAACAAACTCCGTATTTATCCTGTCCGGAAAGGCCGGATGATTTTCAAATTCTGGCCCTCTTTTTTGAATATTTACGGAGTCTGCGTCGTTCGAAAAAACCACGCAGTGCGGGTTGCCCATCGACAGGCAGGTGACGCGGTAAGCCTTTTCGCCGACTTTGAGCGGCAGGTCTATAACGGTGTCCGAGTCAAAAAGAGCGGGGATATCCCGACTTTTCAGTATGGGCGCGCCCATGTTTACCCGCGCCGAAACGACCTTGCCGTTTTCTTTATATATATCTATATATTTTATTCCGCCGGGAGTCTCTAACGAGATAAGGCTTTTGTCGGTCAAGCCGTTGTCGCAGACATATTTTGCGACGCAGCGTGCGGCGTTTCCGCACATCCTCGCCCGCGACCCGTCGGAATTGTAGATATCCATTTTGAAATCCGCTCTGTCGGACGGTTCTATGAGCACAAGCCCGTCCGAGCCTACGCCGAAGTGGCGGTCACTTAAAAATTTTGCCGCAGCGGGCGGGTCAAAAACGGTCTCCTCAAAGCAGTTGACGTATATGTAGTCGTTGCCCGTGCCCTGCATTTTGGCGAATTTCATTCACAAGACCCTTTTCATTTATATATTAGCGAGCTCGCTGAGAACGTGACGGGCGGTTGCGGTTATCGAACTGCTCTCGTTCATGCTCCTTCTTCTAATATATGCGTATGCATCCTCTTCGGACACACCGTTTACCTTCATATATAAATGTTTTGCCTTGTCGATTATCTCCTGATCCGCCGTATTGCGCTGCCCGTTTGAGCGTATGCGCGACTCGGACGAGGAGCGAAGAAGCTTTTCTATGCAGCTTCGCAGCTCGGGGCGCGAGATGGGCAGGGTCATGCACTGAACGTTGCTCATGCCGAAAAGCGGAGACTGAGCGGAGGATATGAGCAGGATCATATCCGCGCCGGGAGGAAGCAGACGGAGCATGGCGGCGGGCGCCATATCGGTCAGACGCTGGCAGATTATTATAGCGGCGGGGAGACGCCTGACAAAATCGAGAGTCTGCGAGGCAGAGCGACACTCAATGACGCCCATTATTCCCATGTCCGCGACGAAGCCGCGCAGCTGAGCGCGTACCTTGTCGGACGGCGAAGCTATAATAATATCGCGCACCGTTTATCCCTCCCCCGAGGTGCGACATATGCTTTGAAAATCAGTTCTCCTGAACGTTCTTTATAATGTCGTTGATGGTTGTTCTGAGCGTAGAGTCGGTGTCGCTCTCTTTCTTTATTTCGTCGAGAGCATAGAGCACCGTCGAATAGTGCCTGCCGCCGAACTCCGCGCCGATAGCCTTGGCCGAGAGGCCGGTGACCTCGCGCACGATGTACATCGAGATCTGGCGGTACTTTGAAGTCTGCGCATCCTTTTTCTTCGAACGAAGATCCTCGGGATTTGCGCCGTAGGTGCGCGCGACTTCCGTAATTATCTTGTCAACGACAACGGGTATGGGCTTGTTGTCGCTGAGAATATCTCTTATCGCTTGCTGAGCGGTGGCGGTGTTGACGTTTGCGCCCTGAATCTGAACATAGGCCTGCATCTTCTTGACCGCGCTCTCGAGCTGGCGGATATTGTTCTTGAGCTTCTGCGCTATGTATTCTATGACGTCATCGCTTATGTCAAAATTGAGCGCGTCGGCCTTGCGCTTGACTATGAGCATACGCGTCTCGAGATCCGGCGGCTGAACGTCGGCGAGCAGACCCCACTCGAAGCGGGTGCGCATTCTGTCCTCAAGCTGAGGCATATCCTTGGGCGGACGGTCGGACGAGAGGACGATCTGCTTGCCGTCCTGCGTCAGGGCGTTGAAGGTGTGGAAAAATTCCTCCTGCGTGCGCTCCTTGCTGGCTATAAACTGAACGTCATCCATCAAAAGAACGTCGACCTTGCGGTATTTGTTCTGGAACTCTGTAGTCGTGCGGTGATTGAGCGCCTCGATGAACTCGTTGGTGAATTCCTCGCCGTCGGTCAAAACTATCTTCATCGACGGGTCGTTTTTCTTTATCTCGTGGCATATGGCGTTGAGCAGATGCGTCTTGCCGAGCCCCGAGTTGCCGTAGATGAACAGCGGGTTATACGCCTTGCCGGGATTCGCCGCGACAGCCTGAGCCGCCGCATGGGCGAACTTGTTTGACGCGCCGACAACGAAGGTGTCAAAGGTGTTTTCAAAATAATTCGATGCGCGTTTGCCGCCGTCTATCTCCGCATAGCTGTCCGCAGAGCTCATGGAGTCGGGCTGCGAATAGCCCTCTCCGGGCGCTATAAATTCAACGTCCACGTCAAGACCGAGCGCGTTTAAGAAGGCGCTGTGAAGAGTGCCGCCGAACTTCTGCGCCAAAATGCGGCGCTTGAACTCCGCTGTTGTCATGAGCACGGCGCGGCTTCCGTCGAAGCTTATAGGCTCAAGCTCGCTGAACCAGACGTTGTAGATAGATTCCGAATTTGTCTGCTTGAGGTAGTCGGAAACAACCTGCCACAGCTCGTTGAATGAATCCATTAATGAACTTCCCCCATCATAATGCTTTATAATAGGATAAAGTATATCATAAAAAGCCCTTTTTTTCAACAAGCAGTTTGCACAAGGACGCAAAAAAATGATTGACATTGATGTGAAGTATGATATATAATAGTAGCTTGCAAGGGTAGGCGAAGTAGCTTTACCCGCTTCTGCAATAAGATCACGGCGGTACGAGTGCCACCAAAGCGCCCGCCGGTGACTAATATCCTGTGAAACGGAGGTTACCGCAAATGAAAAGAACTTACCAGCCCAAGAAGCTGCACCGTAAGAAGGAGCACGGCTTCCGCAAGAGAATGTCCGACAGAAACGGACGCAAGGTTCTTTCCCGCCGCAGAGCGAAGGGAAGAAAGCAGCTCACCTATTGATCGGCCTTTTAAACGGCCGAATGACAGGTCGAGCGGATTATTGCCACGGATGGATTGATTGCTTTGGCAGAATATCAAACGCTCAAGCTTAACAGCGATTTTCGCAGGACTTACGGGCGCGGCAAATCAGCCGCTGACCCGGTGCTTGTCACATATGCGCTCAAAAACCGTCACGGCGTCATGCGCATCGGGATAACCACCGGCAAAAAGCTCGGCAATGCGGTGGAGCGCAACCGGTGCCGCCGAATAATACGCGCGGCGTTCCGGCAGCTCGAAGGCGAGTGCTGCGGGGGATGGGACATTGTATTTGTCGCCCGTCACAGGACGGTCTCCCGCAAGAGCACCGATATCGAGCGGGTCATGCGCAAACAGCTGGAAGCCTTGGGTGTTATCGGTATATCTGCAGGAGTGAAAGTTGTGAAGTGAAAATGAAGGAAATACTGATAAAACTTATTCAGTTTTACAGAAAGCATATCTCACCGCAGCTGCCCGATATGTGCAGGTATTATCCGACCTGCTCTCAGTATGCGATAGAGGCTCTTGAAATACACGGAGCCTTCAAAGGCTCTCTGCTGACTGTTGCCAGACTTCTTCGCTGCAATATCCTATTCCCCGGCGGTTATGATCCCGTCCCTCCCAAGAGGGACAAAAAATCCAACCGGAGGACTCACAAATAATGGACGCCATTTATGAAATACTGGGTATCCCGTTCGGATATGTTCTCAGATTCATATTCGAAGCTGTTAACAATTACGGTCTTGCACTCATCCTCTTCACCCTTTTCGCAAGACTCCTTATGATCCCCACTTCTATCTATCAGACTAAGGGTACCGTCAAGACGCAGCGCCTTCAGCCCAAGATCCGCAGAATAAACGCCAAGTACAAGGGCGACCAGAAAAAGATACAGGAGGAGACACAGGCTCTCTATCAGCGCGAGGGACATAACCCCATGAACATGGGATGCCTTCCGCTCGCTATCCAGTTCGTCATCATCTTCGGTCTTATCGGCGTTATTTATCACCCCCTCAAGTGGGCACTCGCCCTCGATGAAACAACAATCAACTCGCTGACAGAAATAGCAAAAACGCTCCCCGATTACAACGCAAAGACGGATTTGCGTACAATAGAGCTTTTTGTTATCAACCATATCAATGAAATCAGCCCCCTCGCCCTTTCAAAGGGCATGAGCGCGGGAATTATCGAGCGTATCGCAAGCTTCAACTTCACCTTCCTCGGCATTCCGCTGGGTAAGATACCCTCGATAAAGGAGCCCGGAATCCTTTGGATTGTCCCCATTCTCTCGGGTGTCACCTCTCTCGGCACGAGCCTCTTTACAATGCTCCAGCAGCGCAAGAACAATCCCGAAATGGCAAAGAACCCGACTATGGGCTGCATGACCTTCGGTATGCCTCTGTTCTCGCTCTACTTCACCTTCCAGTTCCCCGCCGGTATCGGTATTTACTGGATAGCCTCCAACGTTTTCGCTCTTATTCAGACCGTCGTGCTCTCGTTTACGCACAGCCCGAAGAAGATGATAGCGAAGGCTATGGTCGATGAGACGGTTGAGCGCCGCTCAAGGGAAGAGAATCTCAAGCGCGCACGTGCGCAGAAAAAAGAAGAAAAATAAATTTTTCAGGTGGTGAAAACAGAGATGTTAAAAGAAGCTATCGGCACCGGCGCAACAGTCGAGCTTGCAAAAGCGGACGCTATCGCGCAGCTCGGCATATCCGCCGATTCGGATATTGAAATCGAAGTTCTCGAAATGCCGGCAAAGAAGATGTTCGGTCTGCTCGGAACTACCCCCGCAAAGGTCAAAGTGAGCTTCGACGCCCCGTCAAACGCAGACGCAAAGGAATATCTTGAAAAAATCCTTGCAAGCCTCGGCATTGAGGGCGCGGAGATAAAGATTGACGAGACTGACGAGGAAGTCAGCATCGCAGTCGAATATGACGGCGACTACGGCGCGGCCATCGGCCGCAGAGGAGAGACGCTCGATGCTATCCAGTATCTCGTCCGCCTCGTTGTCAACAGAGGTGCGGAGAAGTCGAGAAGAGTGTCGCTCAATATCGGCAACTACCGCGAGAAGCGCGAGGCGACTCTGCGCTCACTTGCTCAGAAGAGCGCCGCGAAGGTCAGAAAGTACGGCAGAAATGTTGTGCTCGATCCCATGAATCCTTATGAGAGACGCATTATCCATACGGCTCTCCAGGAGATAGAGGGAGTGACCTCTCACTCTGTAGGCTCGGAGAATGACCGCAAGGTCGTTATCACTCTCGAAGATGGCGTAAAGCCCCTCAACGGCGGCTCCAGACCGCCCCGCTCAGGCGGGCGCGGCGGATATCAGAACCGCGACAGAGGCGGCAGGGGCAGAAACGACCGCCCGCGCGGCGACCGTCCCGCAGCTCCCTCCCGTCCGCCCAGATCCGATGCGGCCTCCGCGTCGAGATACGGCAAGATTGAGCCCCTCGCAAAGCACGAGGACTAAATAAAAAATCAAGCACGGTGTGTCGAAAGATACACCGTGCTTTTCTCTTAAAAGAAACCGCCCCGTATGACCTGAGCCGTACGGGGCGGTGATTGCTGCTTTTTGTATCTTATTCTTTTCCGAACATCGCTTTGACATTCGCGCCCTTGCAGATAAAAATTTCTCTGGAAATTATCATGCATACGAATGCTATCGTGCCGCCCATGAGGACGTCGCTGAAGAAGTGTGCGCCGACTATTATGCGGCTGACGGCGACCATGCCGGTGTAGGCGATGGCGGCTATCCAGCAGACCGCTCTCTTGCCCTTGCTCTTGACTGCAAAAACATCGAGGAGCATGAGCAGGCAGTAGACCGTGCCGGCGGAGCAGGTGTGTCCGCTGGGGAAGGACTTGAGCGCATCGGTTGTGCCGAAGAGGGCTTTCATCTCTTCCTTGGGGATGTGCTGACCGTTGACGACATACCAGCGGGTGAAATTGTCAAATCCGCCGATTGTGGCACCGCCCTCGCAGTTCATTGCGCGGTAACGCATACGGCCGACGGGCTCTTTGACTGCGGCGATAATGCCGTTGGAAACAGCTGCAACGCAGAGCACCGCAACCGCGAACATAACGAGCTTACCGACCGATTCCTCGGAGTAGTTCCTTATGGCGAAGGTTGCAAAGAAGGTCATAAGACCCGCGAAGAACATCGATATGCCCTTGAGGAATGCCGCCTTGCGGAACAGCTCGGCCTCGGGGCCTATATGCTGGAGCGCATATTTTACGGCGTCGTCGAACATGACGAAGTATGCCGCCGTTCCCGCGACGAGAAGAAGTATCGCAAGAATTTCTTTCCACGGATGCTTTTTCATTTTGCGCATGACCTGCCAGAAGAGAATCTGGAAGCTGAACGCGAGCATGAGGTAGACGGGCGACGAGCCGACCGCCTCAAGCACGACTCCGTATGTGGTTTCGTTGGTGTAATAGGTGTGGGCGGCAAGCGACTTTGCCGTGAGAATATGGCTGACCTGAAGGTCTGTGAAAGTTGCGGTCACGAGCAGAGCGCCGAATACTGCGATGAAAAGCAGCACTGCGACCCATGATTTTGTTCGTCTTGTCAATGTTAACTCTCCTTTATGTAATGGTTTGGTTTTCAGTCTAATTATAGCAAATTGCATATTTTTGTCAATCTTTATTTGCTGTCCTTGTTGCACTTTATATCATATAATGTAGCGAGCGTGCGTTTTATGTGCGAGCGGAAAAAGTTTTCTGCGGCAAGGCGCAATCGGCTCAAATATATTGCAAGTCCGGTGATTATGTTGTATAATATAGTGTATATAAGTATAATTGGGAATCATGCTGTTTGGAGTGATTTTTCTTATGACGGCGTATCTTGACAACAGCGCCACCACACCCGTGTGCGGTGAGGCTGTTGAGGCGATGAAAACCGCTGTGACAGAGCTTTGGGGAAACCCCTCTTCCCTGCACCAAAAGGGGATAGAGGCTGACGAAATGCTCGAAAACGCGCGCTCGAATATTGCGCGCAGACTCTTCTGCCGGGACGATGAGGTGTATTTTACCTCCGGCGGGACAGAGAGCAATAATCTTGCCGTTCAGGGCGCGGCTCATGCCATGCGCCGACGCGGCAGACGGATAGTGACGACGAGCGTCGAGCATCCGAGCATCGAGGAGACGGTCAAGCACCTCGAAAGCGAGGGCTTTGAGGTTATACGCTTGGGCGTCGACAGAAAAGGGCGCATCAGCGAGCGCGAGCTCTTTGACGCAGTGACCCCGGACACGGTGCTCGTGAGCATCATGGCAGTCAACAACGAGACCGGTACGGTTCAGCCGGTCGAGGCGGCGAGAACCGCTGTGACGCGGGCGAAATCGCCGGCGCTTATCCATTGCGACGCGGTGCAGGCTTTCGGCAAGCTGCCGCTGAAGCCCGCGGCGATGGGTGTCGATTTGATGACGGTCAGCTCCCACAAGATACACGGACCCAAGGGCGTGGGCGCGCTCTATGTCAAAAAGGGCGTGCGGCTTTCGCCGATAGTTTTCGGCGGTTTGCAGGAGGAAAAGCTGCGTCCTGGCACTCAGCCCATGCCTGCGATAGCGGGCTTCGGCGCGGCGGCCGCGGCTCTGCCGAATCTTACGGCTCAGCTCAAAAAGGTCACCGAGCTGCGCGACTATATGTGCGAAAGGCTTCTCTCCCTCGGCGGAGTGGTCATAAACTCGCCCGAGGACGCGCTGCCCTATGTTACAAATATCTCCGTGCTCGGCATAAACTCCGAGCCTATGCTCAATTTTCTCTCCTCGCGCGGCGTCTATGTCTCGAGCGGCTCGGCCTGCTCAAAGGGACATCAGAGCTCTGTGCTCAAGAATATGGGACTGAGTGACGAGGTCAGAAAGAGCCCGCTGAGAATCAGCTTCTCCCGCTTCACAACGAAAGAGGAAATAGATATGCTCATCGACGGCATTTCGGCAGGGCAGAAGGCAATAAGAAAAAATAAGTAAAAAAGGAATCGCAATATGAAGGAAGTTATTCTCGTCAAAAACGGCGAGCTTGCTCTCAAAGGACTGAACAGACGCTCCTTTGAGGATATGCTCATGGCAAATATACGCCGCAGACTCGCGTCGCTCGGCAAATTCACCTGCACCCCCGCGCAGTCTACTATCATAGTCGAGGGACCCGAGGACGCAGACCTCGACGAAGCGACAGACAGGCTTTTGAAGGTGTTCGGCATAGCCGGACTCTCCCGCGCAGCCGCAGTCGAAAAGGATATGGATGTTATTCTCGACACCTGTGTTGAATACACGGCTCCCCTGCTCAATGCGGCTTCGACCTTTAAGGTTGAGGCGAAGCGCGCGGACAAGAAGTTTCCGCTCAATTCTCCCGAGATATGCAGAGAAGTCGGCGGAAAGATACTCTCGAGGTTCCATCATTTGAAGGTCGATGTTCATAACCCGGATGTTATAATAAATGTAGAGGTGCGCGACAAGTGCGCGTTTGTCCACGGCAATCAGCTCAAGGGCGCGGGCGGTATGCCCTCGGGCTCCGCGGGAAAGGCGGCTCTGCTCGTCTCCGGCGGAATAGACAGTCCCGTCGCAGGCTGGATGATGGCAAAGCGCGGCATAGAGCTGATAGCGATTCACTTCGCGTCCCCTCCCTATACGAGTCAGCGCGCCGAGCAGAAGGTGCATTCGCTTCTGCGTCAGGTCGCAAAATACAGCGGACGAATCATGCTCTTTGTCGTTCCGTTTACCGAGATTCAGGAGCTTATCAAAGATAACTGCCCCGAAGAGGTGTTCACCCTTGTCATGCGCCGCATGATGATGCGAATCTCGCAGGAGATAGCAATAAAAGAGGGCTGCCAGGCGCTGATAACGGGCGAGAGCGTGGGTCAGGTCGCAAGCCAGACAATGCCCGCGATAGCCTGCACCGACGCCGTGACCTCGATGCCCGTGTTCCGTCCGCTCATCGGCATGGACAAGGACGAGGTTATTGCGATATCGAGAAAGATAGAGACGTTTGATATATCCATTCAGCCCTATGAGGACTGCTGCACGGTGTTCACTCCGAAGCATCCGCGCACCCATCCGACGATAGCCGGAATTGAAAAAGCGGAGCGCGGCACCGAGTGGGACGAGCCCATAAAGCGCGCAGTCGAGGGCACTAAGGTGACAGTCATAAAAGCTTTTTCAAAAGGTGATTAAACATGGCAGTATGTGAAATTCTCTGTGTCGGCACCGAGCTTCTGCTCGGGGACATCCTCAATACAAACGAGCAGTTCCTCTCAAAAGGGCTTGCGCAGCTGGGCATATCCGTCCTGCACCGCAGCTCGGTGGGGGACAATCCCGTTCGCCTTGCGCAGGAGCTTAAAGCGGCTATCGGGCGCAGTGATATTGTCATAACCTCGGGCGGTCTCGGGCCCACGGCCGATGACCTGACAAAAGAGGTATGCTGCGAGGTCATGGGCTTTGAGCTTGCGGAGGACAGAGAACTTTCCGAGCGCATACGCGGCTATTTTAAGGCGAGGGGCATTCATATGCCCGAGAGCAACTTGAAGCAGGCGATGCTGCCCGTGGGCGGCACGGTGTTCAGAAACAACCACGGCACTGCTCCCGGAGCGGCGCTTGAGAGGGACGGAAAGTGCGTCATCTTCCTGCCCGGCCCGCCCGCCGAGCTCTCTCCGATGTTTGACGAGAGCGTTCGCGGCTTTTTGAAAAAATATTCGGACGGCACGATAGTTTCGCATACGGTCAATATAGTCGGCTTGGGCGAGAGCATAGTCGCAGAAAAAGTAGAGGATATGTTCGACAGAGAGAATCCGACTGTCGCACCCTATGACAAGAGCGGTGAGGTGCAGCTTCGCATAACCGCAAAGGCGGCGACTCAGGCGGAGGCGGACAGGCTGTGCGCCCCGGTAATACGCGAGATATGCGACAGGCTCGGCGACGTCGTCTACGGCACGGATATGAACAAAATCGAGGAGCGGGTGGTGTCGCTTCTCAGAGAGCGGGGCAAAAAAATAGCCACCGCAGAGTCGTGCACTGCGGGCACGCTCCCCAAGAGACTGACGGATATCCCCAGCTCGTCCGAGGTTTTCGAGTGCGGAATAGTCAGCTATTCCAATGACATAAAAATGAAGCTTTTAGGCGTTTCGCCCGAGACTCTCGATACATACGGCGCGGTCAGCGAACAGACGGCGCGCGAGATGGCTCTCGGCGCAAAGCGCGTGAGCGGCGCGGATATAGCGATATCGACTACCGGCCTTGCGGGCCCCGGCGGCGACGGAGTTCTGCCCGGGGGATTAAGCTTCGTGGCGGTCACGGACGGCGACCGCGTGTTCGTTGAAAAGATAGTCACCGGCCATGAAAATGACCGTGAATATAACAGGCACGTTACGGCGACAAGGGCGCTGAACCTTGCGCGTCTCATGCTTGAAGAGAAAATAAAGTAACCTGTGTCGGAGGAAAGAGTATGTCTGATAAAAACAGAAAAGACAGCGAAACTTCGCTGCCCGATATGAGGGAAATGTTTGAGCACTACACATCGGTTGAGGACGATGAAAAGCCTGCGGAGCAAAACGAGATGGAGAAAATAGCCCATAAATATCTCGACGACGGCAACGCACAGACGGAGGATGAGACGCGGTATGAAAGCGCCGCTGCGCCGGAAGAGGAGCGGCAGGAGCCCGTCGGCGTTTCCGACCCCGAGGACGGGAAGCCTTCGGATATTTCCGAGCCCGAGGCCGAGCCGTCCGCAGAGCCGAAGCCGGACAATGTTTATAAGTTTATTCCGCCCGACGATTTGAGCGGCGAGGATATCCCGAAGGTCACCGAGCCCGAGTATCCGACCCATCAGGCGTTTGACGATTTCGATATGCCCACCGACTCCGTTTTTGCCGTCAACCTCAGCGAGCGCGAGCGCGGCTCTCTGCGCGAATATGAGCGCGAGGTCAGCGAAAACGAGAAAAACAGCGGCAAGAGAAATGGCTTCAAGAAGATTATAGGCGGCATAATCCCGATGAAGGGAGACGGAGCCTCCGAGATAATCCGAAAGATAGTCTTTATGGTGGCAATGGTCACGGTTGTAATCAGCGCGGGAATGCTGATAAACACATATTTCATTCAGCCCAATATCGTTGAAAACGACATAAAGGACATACAGCCCGAGGAGAAGCTGCCCTGGGACGAGATAAAGGCGAAGTACCCCGACGTGGATTTCCCTGAGGGTATGCAGCTCAAATATGCCGAGGCATATGCGCAGAACACCGACCTTGTCGGCTGGCTCAAGATAAGCAAGCTCAAGATGGACTTCCCCATCCTCCAGACCGACAACGACTCATATTATCTCAAGCGAAGCTTCACCCACAGATATACTGATCTCGGCAATCCGTTCCTAGCTTGCGAGAACTCCGTTAAAACGCTTGACCGCAACAGCATAATCTACGGCCACAGCACCCGCGCATCGGATAAGATTTTCAGCAAGCTTTTCGATTACCGCACCACGCGTGGATTCATAAACAATCCGATAATCGAGTTCAACACAATCTATCATGACTACAAATGGAAGGTCTACGCGGTGTTTATCACAAACGCCACCACGGCCGAGGACAACGGATATTTCTTCAACTATATCTGGAGAAATATAAGCGAGGACAGCTTCAAGCAGTATATTAAGGAGCTTGATTCGAGAAAGCTCTACACAACGGGCGTCGATATCAAGTCGACCGACAGAATACTGACTCTTTCAACCTGTCTCTATGAGTTTGACAATGCACGCCTTGTCGTCGTGGCGCGAATGATGCGCGAGGGCGAGAGCGAGAAAATCGACACTTCGCTTGTCAAGACCAATCCGAACCCGAGATATCCTCAGGCGTGGTATGACAAGCTCAATAAACAGAATCCCTATAAGAACGCAAACAGATGGTATCCCAACTAATGAGGTGATATTTTGGAAAATAAGATCTCGCTCCTGGCTTTTGTTCATCAGCCTCTCCCTCATCGGGCAATAGCGGAATATGAGTCCGTTTTTGCCGATGCCTGCGGGGAGTGCCGTTTCGAGCGCTTCGCGGACAGCCGCGAGCTGTTTACTGCGCTTGCCGGGGCGTTCGGAAAGGCGGAGACCGTGGTTCTGGCGGTTACCGAGCGGTATTATCTTCAGATAAAGAAGCTGCTCTTTGCCGCGCTCAGGACAAAAACAGAGCCCTCCGCCGAGATAGCCGAGGTGCTGAAAAACGGGGACGGGGACTTTTGTCTTATGCCCGCCGATGCGCAGATACTTATGACCGACGACGGCAAATACTGCGGCTTTATAGAAAAAAGCGGTAAGCAGACTCTTGTCTTTGTGCCTCTTTCGGACGGACGCTGCGCCAAAATTGCCGAACAGTTGAGAGCGGTCTTTGCACCCGGCACAGGTGCAAAGGAGACAGAAAAAAGCGAGGATGTTCCCGAGGGAGAGCTGTGCGAAGAGGAGAAGTGCAACCCCGAGGAGATTGTGGAGCTCCTGAAGGAGCGCGGAATTTCCGTTGCGGTTGCGACTGGCAAAAACAGCCCGTTCGTGTTCTCCGTTCTCCCATATGACGACGAGCCCGATTTTGCCGACGTCATATTTGCTCAGCAGGCCGACGGCGAGCGCCGGGAGGACGAGTCTCACGGCGAATATACGGCGGCCATGGCGGGACGCGCCCGCCTGAACAGCGGCGCATCAGTCGGTGCGGCAATATCTAATGTCTTCCGTAGCGACGAAGAGGACAGCAAATATTTCATGTTCATCTGCATAGCGGACGAGAACAAGGCGCGGGTATTCAAGGTATACAGCCGAAAGGGCGAATCGACCCAGCAGTTTATCTATGCCTGCGTCCACAGACTCTATTCCTCGCTTGCCGACTATGCTAAAAACGGCTTTGTTCTGCACAATGTCGACGACGACACGGCGATAGTAATTGCGGACGGGGAGCATCCGACCCATCATAAATCGGCTCCCGTGCGTTCGGGCAAGAAAACCGCGCTCATAGTGGCGGCTATTATCCTGCTCGCGGCGCTTATCGGAACTGCGATTACATTTTTGGTCAAGGGCTACGGCTCGCAGGTCAGCGCGGCGCTCATTAATGCACGCGAGTCCGACACAAGCGAGAGCGATACGGTTGAGAACAGCGCGTCGGGCGGCAACACATCGTGGGGGAATACCTCAGAGGGCGATACGGACGGGATAATTGATGATATAGACGATATGATTATTGCCGACGTAGAGCGTCCGAACGGCGACACTGCCGACTCGCAGAGTACGCGCCCCGAGAAAACCACCGATGAGAAAACAAGCGCCACGGTACCGGGCTCGATAATCGAGAGCTCGACCGTTTTGACTACTGTTATCACCACAAAACCGACGACTCGCCCGAGCACGACCGAGAAGCCGACTTCAAAGCCCACCGAAAAGCCTACGACCACAAAGCCGAACAGCTCTTCGAAAAAGACGGGCACCTTTGTTTTTACGGTCTACGGCTACGGTCACGGAGTCGGTATGAGCCAGAACGGCGCTTCGGAGTATGCGCGCCGCGGCTGGGACTATAAGCGGATTTTGCTCCACTATTACAATAACCCGGGCATAAGCCTTGTCAGAGATTCCGATTTACCGAGCAAGGTTACATATAACGGCAAGAGCTATTCCCTTGCCGAATATCTCGGAAAGACAGCCTACGCCGAGGTCGGTCCGTCTGCGCCGCTTGAGTCGATAAAGTCGCAGATGGTTGCGATATATACCTACGCAAAGCGCCAGAGCTTTAAGCTGACCTCCGCAAACCATGCGTTCCGCGAAAGCTATGCGGGAACGAGCGCATCTATCGAGACCGCGATAAAGCAGACGCTCGGAGACTGCCTTGAATTTAACGGCAAGCCCGCGCTGACCCCGTATTTCTCGACCGCGGCGGGCAAAACCGCATCGAGTATAAACGTATGGGGCGGCAGCCAGAGCACATATCCCTATCTCGCGGGCGGCAGGACAAGCCCCGAGGGCGACGTCAAGCGCACTCTGACTATTTCGAGCGAGGATATTCGCAAGAAGGTTGAGGCGTATAACGCGAAGGTTGACGCATCAAAGCGCATAACGCTCCAAAACGACCCCGCGCAGTGGATAAAGATACTCGAGCATGACAGCGCGCGCGGAAGCGGATGCGGCTATATTTCGAGCTTGAAGATAGGCAATCAGACTATGCGCGGCAACGCGTTCAGACTCAATATAATGGGCGCGGCAGTCCTTCGCTCGCATTGCTTCACATTTACCTACACGCCGGATTGACGCTGAAATAAAAATGAGCCGAGAGAAAAATACTCTCTCGGCTCTTTATTTTTACATACCCGCATATATGCGGTACAGCTTCTTGGACATATTTTCTATTGAGTAGTTGTCTATGGCCGAACGCCTGTTTTTTGCCGACAGCTCCGAGCTCTCGCTCATTTTGACAGCCTGCCCGAGCTTCTCCGAAAGGCTGTCGGAATCGCCGTTTTTAAACCAGAGAAAATCAAAATTCTTTTCCGCGTGGCTCTTCATTCCTGGACAGTCAGACGCAACAACCGTTTTTCCGCAGTAGGCGGCCTCGACTATGGCATAGCAGAAGCCCTCGCTTCTGGAGGCCTGAATATATATGTCGGCGGCGCGGTAGTAGCTTGCGATATCCTGTCTCGGCGGCAAAAGCTTCAGCCATTCGGGAAATTCGCCGAACTGCGCTCTGATTTGCTCTGCAATAGTCTGTGTATTTGAGGCGGTGCAGACGGCAAGATAAATGTTGAGCCCCTCGTCTCGGAGCTTTTTGACCGCCTCGCACGCCAAGTCGATGCCCTTGAGGCGGTAGTCATAGCCTATTGCAAAGCAGAGAACGGTGCTCTCGGGAACACCCAAATCGGGTTTACAAAGCTTTTTGTAGTTGTCCATTCGCGGAAAAAATACCGCGTCGTTTAAAAGCACGGGCTTGCAGGAGACTATATTGCTCTCGGCCTCCCGCATGATGTGCGGGCTTACGCAAATGACGGCGTTCCAGCTGCGGTAGCAGAGCCGCGCGAAAAATTTCTTTATTGTGCCGAAGCTGCCAAAGCTGCTTCTGTAGTGCTTGAATTTTTTCACGCGCAGCCCGAGACAGGCGATATTGACGCACATATCGGTCTTCATGTCGGTGAAGTGTGTGTGAACGGTGTCGACGCCGTTTTCTTTTATGATTTTTCTGAAAGCCCTGATTTTTTCTTTGACAGAGCTTTTGTATATCGCTGCGGGAACTTCTTTTTTCAAGTCGAAGTACCACTGATTGCGGCGCTCTGGCATTCTTTCGGGAAACGCATAGAGCATGGAATCACCGTCACCGAGGCTGTTTTTTCTGAAGTATTCGAGAGACTCGATAAAATTGCCCCTGTATTTTGCGGCATAGTCGCATATCTGCAAAATTTTCATGCTCGCGGCACCTCCTGTTTCGTTCGGTTAAAATTATAGCGTCTCGCCGAAAATAAATCAATAGCTTAGAAAAGACGCGAAGCTTGCAAAGCAAATATAACTCGGCGTATGCCGAATATCACTGCAAAGCAATAAAACTCGCCGCAGGCGAATATAACTGAAAAGCACTCGTTCTTTGAACGAGTGCTTTTCCTGGTGGAGATGGCGGTAATCGAAACCGCGTCCGAAAAGGGCTCCCCACAGCTTTCTACGGGCGTAGCCTGTCTTTTATATTTCCCTCGCCGGAGCGCCGTCAGGCAGGCTCACCGGTTCGGTAGTTCCGTTGTTCATGACGGGTTACGGAGCGCTCACCCGTGCACGTTCACTGCTAATCGACGCCTTATACCGGGCCGCAGTACTCCCGGCAAAGACGGCTGCTATTTAAGCAGCTTGTAAAACTGTTTTGTTGTCGTTTATTATTTAAACGTATGGGTTTTATAGCGGTCCCACACCGCTGCCCGCTTACCGAAGTTCAACCTCCCCGTCGAAATCCTTTCATCCCCGTATGTCAAACGGCTCTCGCCGATTGAATCAGAAGTTTTTCATGCTGCGCTCGATATTCCGCGCGGCGTCCTTTTTTGCGGCGGTCTCGCGCTTGTCATAGAGCTTTTTGCCCTTGCACAGCCCGACCTCGACCTTTGCGCGCCCCTTGACAAAATATACGCTCAAGGGGATGAGGGTCAAGCCCTCCTGCTTCGTCTGACCGAGCAGGCGCATTATTTCGCGCTTGTGCATCAGCAGGCGGCGCACCCTCAGAGGGTCGCGGTTGAAGATGTTGCCGTGCTCGTAGGGGCTGATGTGCATTCCGTTGACGAACAGCTCGCCGTCAACTATCGAGCACCACGAGTCCTTTAGATTGAGCTTGCCCTGGCGGATTGACTTGACCTCTGTGCCGCAAAGCTCAATTCCCGCTTCGAATCTGTCGAGCACGAAATAGTCGTGAAAAGCCTTTTTGTTTTGGGCAACGATTCTCTTTTGTTCTGCGCCCATGGCTCTCACTTCCTTTCCGCACGGGCAGTTTTCGGAAAAATATTATAACGCCCGGCGGAATTTTTGTCAAGGCGATACCGCGCTCAGGCCTTATCCTTGAGTTTTGTCAAAAATATGAGCAGCGAATACATTTTATGCCTGAGAAGCAGGAATTTTATATTTGATGCCTGTGAGGAATATTTGTCCGCCCTGCGGTCTGTACACAGCTTGAAAAGCTCAAGCTCCTCGCTCTGCCGAATGAGCTTTAAGGCCTCTTTTTTCGGCAGTGCGGTCGCGGTGGGATAGAGAAAGCTGCGATATATATATCTGCTCAGGCAACAAAGCAGATCTTCCGTTTTTTCATCGTAGCAGCCGTCCGAGCGAATGAGCGAGCGTATCTCCGCATTTGCGCAGGACGTCAGGCGAAGATCGTTATACGAATATGTCTTAGTCATTTGGGAAGCAAAAATATTATAGTTGTAAAGCGATATCGGCAGATAGCTGAAGGTGTTTAGCCGGCTTATCATGTGCGCCGAGAGAAGCTTATCCTCGCCCCGGCTGTAGCCCCGGTAAAACTCCGTGTCGAAAGTATAGGCGAACGCGCTTCGTCTTATGCATTTCAGGCACAGAGAGTTGAATCTCGACGAGAGCAGCAGCTCCCAAAGCTCGCGCTTGTTGCTCTTGTCAAAGGTCTTTCTTTCGTCGAAAAGCTTTTCGTGCGCAGAGGTGCCGTCGGAATAGCATTTGCTCAGGTCGAAAAACACCATGTCGCAATGACTTTTCTGAATTTCTTCGTTTATTAGCGTGAAGATTTTCGGGTCCACCGTGTCGTCCGAGTCGAAGAATATGAAGTAGTTGCCCCGCGCGTTTTCAAACGCGGTCCTGCGCGCCAAAAGCAGACCCCGGTTTTCGGTGTGAATGACGCGCACGCGGCTGTCTTTTTCCGCATATTCGTCGCAGACTTTGCCGCTGCCGTCGGTCGAGCCGTCGTCGATAATCAGAAGCTCGATGTTTTCATAGCTCTGAGAGAGAATGGAGTCAAGACAGTCGCGCAGATATTTTTCGGTGTTGTATACGCAAACCGCCGCAGTAAAAAATACAGACATAATTTATCTCCTATATGTCCGCGCAGCAGCATTTAGAGCGGCGTTTTTGCCTGCTGTGCTCATCTTTAAGCGTGCTGTCTATGGCTATTCTGCGGATGATGTCCTTGACGGTTATGTCAAGCCCGCTGCCCTCGGAGTAGTCCGCCTCAAAGGCGAAATCAACGCGGTTGTGATATAGCAGGTCGCTCACGCCCTCGAGCTGGCGGGGATTGTTGTTGTGCACGGCTATGGAGCAGCCGCCGTAGGCCTTGACCATCTTCATGCATGGGACGTCCGAAAGCCCGTCGCCGATATAGAGCATATTTGAAAACGGCACGCGGCGCTTGCTGTCCGGAGTCGAACGGTTGAGGTCTTTGTCGTTTGACACATCGAGCACGCCCTTGTTTATGCGATATACGAACTGTGTCTTTGCAGTATAGTTGACGGCGGTTTTCGGCCAGACTGCCTCGCCGTTTTCGCCGTAAAGGAACTCGCAGGCGAAAATCTCCTTGAAGCATTTGCCTATCTCGGAGCCTTCGATAATCTCTTTAAGTCCCGAGGAGAGGACATAGTGCTCGACTGCTACGCCGTTCTCGCGCCCGAAGCGGTTGAGACGGTCAAACCATTCGGGCAGGCCGTTATAAAGCTCTATCGCGCGCCCGCATTCCATGACGCTTTTGCGAGTCAGGGGAATGCCGCACTCCTGCGACTTTTTTATCATGATATACATATAAGACAGTATCTTGTCCATATGCTCTTCCTCGGCGTAGCTGTTTGCGAGTCCCCAGAAATCCGAGGCCTCCATGCCCACGCTCGGAATGAACTGATACTCCTGCATATCCTTTGTGCAAAGCGTGCGGTCGAAGTCATAGAGTATCGCCGCAACAGGTCTTTTTCCGGCCATTTAAAACACCTCCGCAAGAAGCTTGATATATATCGGAATGCTACACTATGAGTGTACCAAATTTTCACCGAAAATGCAACATATATGTATTGCGGCTTATAATGTGCACAGTATTTTGTGGTAATCTTTGTGCACTTTTTTCGGATGTTTGTGGTGACAAGAACGGTTTTGTGGTATATAATAGATTCACCGGGACGGAAAGAAAGACCGACTTATTCCGTCTCGATTTTTATGACTTTAAAAGGGGTGGCGATATGCGCGTTCGAGGGCTGCAAAAACTTACATTACTCGACTTTCCCGGCAAAATGGGCTGCACCGTGTTCCTCGGGGGCTGCAATTTCCGCTGCCCGTTCTGCCAGAATTCGGAACTCATTCTCCCCGGCGGGGACGAATACGAGATTCCGGAGGAGGATTTCTTTGCGTTTCTCAAGAAGCGTCAGGGTATGCTCGACGGTGTGTGCATAACGGGCGGCGAGCCGCTTGTCAATAAAAACGTCGATGACTTCGCAAGGCGCATAAAAGACATGGGCTATCTCGTAAAGCTCGACACCAACGGCACATTCCCGGATAAGCTGCATGCTCTTATAGACGCGGGGCTTATCGACTATGTGGCGATGGATATCAAAAATTCCCCCGAAAAATATGCAGAGACCGTAGGACTCGAAAAGTTCGACATGGAGCCGATATTCGAGAGCGTGCGCCTGCTCATGGGCGGAGAGACGGACTTCGAGTTCCGCACGACCGTCGTGCGCGAGCTGCACAGCGCCGAGGACTTTGAAAAAATAGGCGAGTGGCTCAAGGGCGACGAAAAATATTTTCTCCAGAGCTTCACCGATTCCGACTTCGTTTTGCAAAAGGGTCTCAGCGCCCACAGCCGCGAAACACTGCGGACTTTTGCCGATATAGTACGGAAAAATGTCCCGAGGGTTGAGATAAGAGGAGTATAAAAGCCTCAGAGTTTCAGAACATCTTGGGGTTCAAAAATAAATTCTACACAATATATTGTATTTTGGTGTTGACATTTGCTGCGGCTGCCTCTATAATTGAAGCAGACACCGCAATTTATGCGTATAACTTGAAACAATGAAGAAAACGGAGGCATGATGATGTACAAGGTAGTCAAAAGAGACGGAGCGATCGCCGAATTTGATATAGCGAAGATATCCGCGGCTATATCGAAGGCTTTTGATGCGCTCAACAAACAAACCCATCCGACAGTCATCGACCTGCTTGCGCTCAAGGTCACTTCAGACTTCGAGAGCAAGATAAAGGACGGACTTATCGCCGTTGAGGATATTCAGGACAGCGTCGAGTCGGTGCTCAGCCAGGCGGGCTACGCCGATGTCGCAAAGGCGTATATCCTCTACAGAAAGCAGCGCGAGAAGGTCAGAAACATGAAATCGACCATTCTCGATTATAAGGAGCTCGTTGACAGCTACGTCAAGGTATCCGACTGGCGCGTTAAGGAGAACTCGACCGTCACATATTCTGTCGGCGGACTTATTCTCAGCAACTCCGGCGCAATTACGGCCAACTACTGGCTGTCCGAGGTCTACGATGAAGAGATAGCGAACGCCCACAGAAACGGCGATATCCATCTCCACGATCTCTCCATGCTCACCGGTTACTGTGCGGGCTGGTCTTTAAAGCAGCTCATTCAGGAGGGACTCGGCGGCGTTCCCGGAAAGATAACATCTTCTCCCGCAAGCCACCTTGCGACCCTCTGCAACCAGATGGTCAACTTCCTCGGCATTATGCAGAACGAGTGGGCGGGCGCTCAGGCATTCTCCTCGTTCGACACCTATCTTGCCCCGTTTGTTAAGGCGGACAACCTCTCTTACCGCGAGGTCAAGAAGTGCATAGAGTCGTTCATCTTCGGCGTCAACACCCCCAGCCGTTGGGGCACGCAGGCTCCGTTCTCGAACATAACCCTTGACTGGACGGTTCCCAACGACCTTGCAGAGCTCAACGCCATAGTCGGCGGCAAGGAGATGCCCTTTAAGTACAAGGACTGCAAGAAAGAGATGGATATGGTCAACAAGGCGTTCATCGAGACGATGATCGAGGGCGACGCCAACGGACGCGGCTTCCAGTATCCCATCCCGACTTATTCTATAACCCGCGACTTTGACTGGTCGGATACCGAGAACAACAGACTTCTCTTCGAAATGACCGCAAAGTACGGCACTCCTTATTTCTCAAATTACATCAACAGCGATATGGAGCCGAGCGATATCCGCTCCATGTGCTGCAGACTTCGCCTCGACCTGCGCGAGCTTCGCAAGAAGTCCGGCGGTTTCTTCGGCAGCGGAGAGAGCACGGGCTCAATAGGCGTCGTTACGATAAATATGCCGAGAATCGCATATCTTGCCGAGGATGAGGCGGACTTCTACCGCAGACTCGACAAGCTTATGGATATCTCCGCGCGTTCGCTCAGCGTCAAGCGCACCGTTATCACAAAGCTTCTCAACGAGGGTCTCTATCCCTACACCAGACGCTATCTCGGCACTTTCGAGAATCACTTCTCGACAATAGGCCTTATCGGTATGAACGAGGTCGGCCTCAACGCCAAGTGGCTCAGAGCGGACATGACCCACGAAAAGACTCAGCAGTTTACAAAGGAAGTCCTCGACCATATGCGTGAGCGTCTCTCCGACTATCAGGAGGAGTACGGCGATCTCTATAACCTCGAGGCAACTCCCGCAGAGTCCACCACTTATCGTTTCGCAAAGCACGATGTCGCTCAGTTCCCGGATATCATCACCGCAGCGAAGGACGGCGGCACTCCCTATTACACCAACAGCTCGCATCTTCCTGTTTCGTTCTCGGAGGATATCTTTGAGGCGCTCGACATTCAGGATGATCTTCAGACGAGATACACCTCCGGCACAGTCTTCCACGCCTTCCTCGGCGAGAAGCTGCCCGACTGGACCTCGACGGCTTCCCTCGTGCGCAAGATTGCCGAGAACTACAAGCTGCCGTATTACACGATCTCCCCGACATATTCCGTGTGCAAGGATCACGGCTATATAGCGGGCGAGCACTTCACCTGCCCCGAGTGCGGCGGTCAGACCGAGGTTTACAGCCGTATAACCGGCTACTATCGCCCCGTCCAGAACTGGAACGACGGAAAGACGCAGGAGTTTAAGGACAGAACCGTCTACAATCTCGGCGCTTCCCACCTCAAGAGCGAGCGCACCGTCAGCCACACCGTGGCGGACGGCAAGCATGAGGCGGCTCCCAAGGCTTCCGACGGCGCAAGGGTCATGCTCTTCACCACAAAGACCTGCCCCAACTGCAAGATAGCCTATACTCTGCTCGACAAGGCGAATGTCGGCTATGAGAAGGTCGATGCGGAGGACGAGAGAGATCTTACGGCGAAATACGGCGTTAGGCAGGCTCCCACGCTTATCGTCACCGACGGCGACGGCTACGAGAGCTTCGTCAATCTTTCAAACATCAAAAAGTTCATTGAGCAGTGCTGATATGCACTGATAAAAGGCGGAAGATCGGGTGGAGCGCGGCTTCACCCGGTTTTCGGCACATTGAAGAAAACTTTGCCGCTTAGGCGGCGGATATTCAGAGGGAAATGAAATGCAGCAATTTGATATCGTTATCGTCGGCGCCGGCACTGCCGGACTTACGGCGGCAATTTACGCGCTCAGAGCGGGAAAAACAGTGCTCGTGACGGAGAGCGAGTCCTTCGGAGGGCAGATAACCTCGTCTCCGAGAGTTGAAAATTATCCGGGAATCGCGCAGATAAGCGGCAGCGAATTTGCGGATAACTTAGTCTCTCAGGCGATGGAGCTCGGCGCGGACGTTGAGCTCGAGAGGGTCATAAAAATAGTCGACGGAAAGATAAAGACCGTCATCACCGACTCAAACAGCTATCAGTGCAAGTGCGTTATAATCGCCACCGGAGCGCGTCACAGACCGCTCGGAGCGGACGGCGAAAACGACCTTGCGGGCAGGGGAGTGTCCTACTGCGCTGTATGCGACGGAGCTTTCTATAAGGGTCAAAATGTCGCGGTAGTCGGCGGGGGAGACAGCGCGCTCCAGTCGGCGCTCTTCCTCTCGGCTTACTGCAAGAGCGTCACGCTCATCCACAGGCGCGGCGAGTTCAGGGGAGAGAAGGCGCTTGTCAAAAAGCTCGGCGAGAAGGACAACATAAAGCTTCTGATGAACACGAATGTTGTCAAGCTCATAGGCAGCGACGAGCTCGACGGGATAAAGATATCGACAGACGGCGAGGAGCCCCATGCAATTCCCATGGACGGGCTTTTCATTGCCGTCGGCCAGATGCCTAACAACGAGAGCTTCAAGGATGTAGCCGACCTCGACGAGCGCGGCTATATTATTGCGGACGAGAGCTGCAGAACAAAGACGCCCGGCATTTTTACCGCCGGCGACTGCCGCACAAAGGAAGTACGTCAGCTGACCACGGCGGCGGCGGACGGCTCCGTAGCGGCGCTTGCGGCCTGCCGCTATATAGATGATATGGAATAAAAGATAAAGCGACGCAATACATGAACACACAAAAACAGCCACAGCAGTTTAATGTGCCCCCTGTCTACTTGACAGGGGGCACATTAAACACTAGTCGCGGCTGCTTTATGTTATATAATATAATCTTTGTATCTCTCGAGGAGCTTTACGTCCGCGGTGACGGTCATTTTGAGTCCGTCGGGGCGGTATTCCTCGCGGTCGAGCGCGCCCTTTTCGCGAAGGAGCGCGGCGTCGGAGCCCATGGAATACGGGAGCAGCAGCGTGACCTTTTTGCGCGTCGGGGGCAGAGCCCTGACCATCTCGTTTAACAGTCCGTCAAGTCCCTCGCCCGTGAGCGCGGATATCTTGACGCTGTGCAGTCCCGCCGAGAGCCACGATAAATCGGGCGCGGCGTCGCACTTGTTGAACACTGCGATTATCGGCTTGCCCTTGCAGCCGAGCTCTTCGAGAAGTCTGTTCGTGACCTCAAGGTGCTCTGCGCAGTCGGGCGACGATGCGTCGCAGACGTTTAGTATCAGCGTCGCGCTTGCGGCCTCCTCGAGTGTCGATTTGAACGCCTCGACAAGCCCGTGCGGCAGGCGGCGGATGAAGCCGACCGTGTCTATGAGCATGACCCTTCTGCCGTCCGGCAGAGTCAGAGCGCGGGAGGTGGGGTCGAGCGTTGCAAAGAGCTTGTCCTCGGCGAGCACGCCCGCCTGAGTCAGCGTGTTCATCAGTGTCGATTTTCCGGCGTTGGTGTAGCCGACTATTGCAACAGTCTCAACCTCGTCCTTCTCGCGTCTCTCGCGTGCAAGCTTTCTGCGGCGGGAGAGCGATTCAAGCCCGTCCTCAAGATTCTTTATCCTGCGGCGGATGTGGCGGCGGTCGGACTCGAGCTTTGTCTCGCCCGGTCCTCTTGTGCCGATTCCTCCGCCGAGGCGCGACATACTCGTGCCCTTGCCGCCGAGCCGTGGGAGCAGATATTTAAGCTGCGCCAGCTCGACCTGCAATTTGCCCTCGCCGCTTCTTGCGCGTGCGGCGAAGATATCGAGTATCAGCTGCGTGCGGTCAACGACGCGCACATCGGTTATATCCTCAATATTTCTCTGCTGCGACGGGGTCAGCTCGCTGTCGAAGATGAGCAGGTCAACGTCGTTGTCGGCGCAGAAGGTTTTTATCTCCTTGAGCCTGCCCGAGCCTACGAACGTCGCGGAATCGGGAGTCTCGCGCCGCTGAGTCACGCGCGCTTTGACCTCGGCTCCGGCGGTCTTTGTCAGCTCCTCGAGCTCGTCGAGCGACGCCTCGCAGTCATATTCGCCCATGTCCACGCCGACAAGCACGGCGGTTTCGGGCTTTTGTATATTTTCAAAAAGTTCCGTCAAATCGGTTCCTTTCCGAACAGCTTATTCCAGGCCGTTGGGGTTCTGCGACTGCCAGCGCCAGGAGTCGGCGCACATATCGTCTATGTCGTACTTCGCCTGCCAGCCGAGCACTTCCTTTGCCTTGGTCGCGTCCGCATAGCAGCAGGCGACGTCACCCGCGCGGCGGGGAGCTATTCTGTAGTTTATCTTTAAGCCCGAAGCCTTTTCAAACGCCTTGACAACATCGAGCACGCTGTAGCCCTTGCCGGTGCCGAGGTTGTAGACCTCGCAGCCGTCGATCTTCAAAAGTCTGTCAAGCGCCTTTATGTGACCTATCGCAAGGTCGACAACATGGATATAGTCGCGCACGCCCGTGCCGTCCGGGGTCGGGTAATCGTTGCCGCAGACGTTGAGGCACTCTAACTTGCCTATGGCGACCTGGGTGATATAGGGCATGAGGTTGCCGGGGATACCGTTGGGATCCTCGCCTATGCGGCCGCTCTTATGCGCTCCGATGGGATTGAAGTAGCGAAGGATAGAGACGCCCCACTTGCTGTCAGATACGCAGAGATCCTGAAGTATCTGCTCGATGAAATATTTCGTGGTGCCGTAGGGATTGTTTGTGCCGCCCGTGGGCATATCCTCCTTGAGAGGGGAGGGGTTCTTGCTGCCGTAGACGGTTGCGGACGAGCTGAAAACGAGCTTCTTGCAGCCGGCCTTATTCATCACGCGGCACAGGCACACGGTGCCCGCTATATTGTTGTCATAGTAGTTGAGCGGCTCCTTTATGCTCTGCGGCACGCTCTTGAGCCCCGCAAAGTGGATGACCGCGTCAATCTTATTCTCGGCGAAAATTTTTGTCAGCGCCTCTTCGTCGCGGATATCCGCCTGATAGAACTTAAAGTCCTTGCCCGCAAGTTCTTTTATTCTTTTGAGGCTTTCGGGCTTGCTGTTGACAAAATTATCGAGTATAATGATATCGTATCCTGCGTTGAGCAGCTCTATGCTCGTGTGCGAGCCGATGAAGCCGGCACCGCCGGTTACTAAGACAGTGGACATTGAAATTACCTCCATACTCTTATTTAGTTATATTATACTCACAAAGTAGGTAAAAGAAAAGAGCAAAAGCGCTTTTTTGCGCCGAAAAATGCACGGAAAAGGGGGACAAATATGGAACTTTACGATAAAATTCATTCAAACGAGGAGCTCAAGACTTATATCCTCGCGGGCAACCGCGTTTTAGGCGAACTGGGCTTCACCGAACACGGACTCGCCCACGCGGGCACGGTCTCCAAAATGTCGCGGGAGATACTCGAAATTCTCGGCTACAGCGACCACGAGTGCGAGCTTGCGGCGATAGCCGGCTATATGCATGATATCGGCAATATGATAAACCGCTGCGACCATGCGCAGAGCGGCGGCATACTCGCCTTTAATATTCTTCGCAGCCTCGAGGTAAACCCGAAGGACATAGCGATGATAGTCGGCGCGATAGGTCATCACGATGAAAAGACGGCGGCGCCCGTCAGCCCCGTTGCCGCGGCGCTCATCCTCGCGGACAAGAGCGACGTGCGCAGAAGCCGAGTGAGAAACAGCAAAACAGTCAGCACGGATATTCACGACAGAGTCAACTACGCGGTCGTGGACTCGGAGCTTGAGGTTGACGGAGAGGAAAGAATAATCATTCTGCGTCTGAAGATAGATACGGAAATCTGTCCGGTTATGGAATACTTCGAAATTTTTCTCGAGCGCATGGTGCTGTGCAAAAAATCCGCCGCCCGTCTCGGCTGCAGCTTCGAGCTGATAATCAACGACACGAGATTGCTGTAACTGTGCGTTTTTTAATCTTTCAAATATAAGTATAAGCAAAACATAAATATAAAAACAAATCCGGGGTCGATGACTCCATGCCGTCAATGAGGGGTTTTGAAATGAAAATAAAAAAGAAAAACATAATCTGGCTCTGTGCCAACGTCGCGGTTTTCGCGCTGTTTGTGTTCTTTTTCCGCGTGAAGTTCGTCGCGGCGGCTGCGGTCGTCTATTCCGCGGCGAGCATAGGCTTTTTGACCTTTGACCTGTGCAGAGGACGCACCGAAAGCCTGTGGTGTGCGCCGATGGTGCCCATAGCGCTCATGGTTTTCGAGACGGAGGTAAATAATCCCATCGATTCGTTCGGCGCAATGCTCTGCGTGAGCGTTATTATAGCAACGGTGCTGACAATTACGGCTTTCCTCATATGCAAGAAGAAGTTCGCGGGCTTCAGCGTGGGCGGACTGCGGCAGGCGCTGTTCCTGCTGCTTGCGGCGCTTGCGATAATGGGCTGCGCCATGACGCTCAACAACACCTTCACCCGCGGCGCGCACAATGTCAGCGCGGTGGTTATTGAGACGGACGACGACCTGCGAACGGTGTTTTATGACGGCCCGCACCGTATCCGCGTGACGCCGAGAAAGGGCGCGGGAGTCGATGCGTGGATAGACCTGCCCAAGGGGCGCTGCGGCAAGGTGAAGGTCGGCGACACTGTCGAGGTCAAGGCGGAAACCGGACTTTTCGGCGTGCGAATCTGCTCGCTTGCCGAATAATAAGGAGAGAATATGCAGGAGCTTTCAAATATCAATGTCATAAAAGAAATACTTTCGGCCAACGGCTTTACTTTTTCAAAGTCGCTCGGCCAGAACTTTCTGATAAATCCGACCGTCTGCCCGCGAATGGCGGAGGCCTGCGGCGCAGACGAAAACACCGGCGTTATCGAGATAGGCGCGGGAATCGGCGTGCTGACGGCGGAGCTTGCAAAGAGGGCAAAAAAAGTCGTCTCGCTCGAGCTTGACACCCGCCTCATCCCCGTCCTCGCAAAGACGCTTGAGGATTTCGACAATGTCGAGGTGCTGAACGCCGACGTGCTGAAAACCGACCTCGGCGAGCTTATCGCCGCCCGCTTTGCCGGTATGCGTGTTGTCGTCTGCGCGAACCTGCCGTATTATATAACCTCGCCCGTTATCATGTACCTGCTCGAGAGCCGTATACCGATAGACGCGGTGACGGTCATGGTGCAGAAGGAGGCGGCTGCGCGGCTCTGTGCGCCCGTCGGGAGCAGAGACGCCGGAGCGGTCACTGTGGCTGTCAACTACTACGCCGACGCAAAGAAGCTCTTCGATGTTTCGGCGGGTTCGTTCATGCCCGCGCCCAAGGTGGACAGCAGCGTGATAAGGCTCGATATCAGACCCGAGCCGCCCGTTGAGATAACGGACGAAAAATTCTTTTTCCGCGTGGTCAAGGCGGCGTTCGGTCAGCGCAGAAAGACCGCCTCGAACTCGCTCAGCGCGGGACTGGGTATTCCTAAAGACAAAATAAACGCGGCAATAGCCGAGGCGGGCTTCCCCGCGAGCGTCAGGGCGGAGAGCCTCAAAATGGAGGATTTGGCGCGCCTGAGCGAATGCATCGCGGCGAAGTGCATATAAAAGACGGAATTTTATGCTTTTACTTTCTGTAAAATATACGGCAAGACCCGGCGGCGGAGAAAAATTTGTCAGGGAGATAACCGACTCCGGCATCTTGGATGCCGTCTGCGCCGAGGACGGCTGCATAAGCTACGACTATTATTTTTCGGCGGAGAGCCCCGACACAGTGCTGCTAATCGAAAAATGGGCTTCGCCCGAGCAGCAGGAAGCGCATCTGCAATCGGCGCACATGGCAGAGCTGATGAAGATAAAGGAGAAATATATTTTAGACACGGCGGTCGAAAAAACCGTTTTATAAAAAGCTTTAAAAGCGCAAAAAGTTTAAAATTTAAGGCATCCGTAAAGCGGATGCCTTTGTTTGTTGAGAGAAGTCGGAAAACCTTGCAGTCTGGCAACCGACACCTCTGAATATGATTTTCGGCTGTCCGGTTAAGCGCGGCGTCTGTCTGCATAGACTTATTTGCGGGATTATGCTATAATATAGACGGAATATAGCCGTATGCTGAAAAGGAGGTTTTATAATGCTTATCGTTCATCTTGTTGTGGCCGGGATTTTTCTGGTGCTCGGCACTGTCTTTGCGTTTGGCAAAGGCGCATTTCTGATTGCCGGCTATAATACCGCATCCGCAGAAGAAAAGGCGCAGTACGACGAAAAGAAGCTCTGTCGGGCTGTGTCGAAGCTTATGTTTGCGCTGGCGGCGTGTTGGGTCGTGGCGGCACTCAGCGAAATCTTCAAAAACATGATTTTTCTGTGGGTAGGCATAGCGCTGTTTGCGGTTGTGATTGTCGTCGGAGTCGTCTGGATTAATACCGGGGACAGGTGCAAAAAGTAAAATTCGGATTGTCAATACCGCGCATGAATTCGGAACCCCATTCGTCAAGATTTAACCGAAATTGATTTGATCGGAGTTGATTTAAATGAAAAGATTGGCGGCACTGATTTTAGCGCTGATGTTTGTTTTCGGATTGGTCGGCTGCAATAACAGGAATATGAACTATATCATAAAGCATGAGCCGAGCGTCACCGGGACAGTGGAGGAAGTTCACGACAACTATATGATTATTTATTTAAAGACGGATGGCTATCCGAACGGCGCAAGATGCGCGGTTTCTCTGAATGTCGAGAATAAGGACAGCTATACGGATGTGGCTGTCGGCGACGAGGTTATCGTTTACTATAACGGTGAAATCGCGGAGAGCTATCCGCTGCGGATTAACACTGTCTACGCTATCAATCTGAAAGCCCCCGCAAGCCGCGAAGCGGAGTGATTCTGTTTTAGGCAAACGGGGCGGTCGGTCCCGATAAAAATCCGATGAGGCTCCCTTTCGGGGAGCCTCTATTCTTATGCGCGGACTCACGGCCGCGGCTCCCCTGTGGACAGAAAACTGCCACCTTCGGCTTCTCCGCGCTTGTTTTTTCTTCCGTGGGGAAAGACCCCATAGCATAATATGCCGAATGGTTGAAAACGGACAGCCGAAAAAAAGAGCCGCCGAACGGGTGGAATCTGCGTCTGCCCGTTCGACGGTTTATCGGTTCTATTAAAGCGTGTCAAAAAATCCTTTGGCGAGCACATAGGTCTGCTTGCCGTCATGCGACATATAGGTGGAGTGACCGGCGCCCTTGATTATCGCTATGCGGCTGTCGGAAATTTTTTCGTGCATATACACGGTGTCCGAGAGCCACATGATGTCGTGCTCGCCCGCGACGATGTAGGTCGGCGCGGTAATATTGCCGAGCATATCTGCGGTGAGGTCTGGCAGGGTGAGCATCATATCATTAAGCTTGTCGTGGCGGAGCATATTGTTGATTTTTACACCTATGATGAAATACGGCTTCATCGTCTTCGGACTCGTGTTGGAGCCGCAGGATATTATCGCGCCCGGAACATCGGGGTATCTTGCGGCGAGCGTCAGCGCGATAATTCCGCCGTCGCTGTGACCTATAATATACGGCTTTTTCAGCTTCATGGCGGCGATGAACTGCGCGGTGTCGTTCGCCATGGATTCGTAATCTATCGTGCCGGGGTCGCTGCTCTGCCCATGGCAGCGGCTCTCGATGACATAGACCGTGTATTTGTCGGCGAGATAGCTTGCCGCCTCTGCGAGCGACTTTGCGCTGCCGCCGTTGCCGTGAATAAGAACGAGCGGCCGTTCGCCTCTGCCGTAAACGACATAGTGCATTTTTACGTCTTTGAGCTGAATAAAGCCGTCATACTCAGGCTCCTGCGGAGCGGGGAGAGATGAGGTGTCAAGCGTAATGAGATTATATTTTTTTGAGTCGATGCGATTTTTTATTCTGTATGTGCCGAAGCCCGCGGCAACCGCCAGGGCTATGCACCCGACGGTTATCGCAGCGGTTTTCAGTCTCTTTTTAGATACTTTTTTCATGATTTTTTCGCCTTTCTGCGGCGCTTTTTGCGAGCGATTTCACGGCCTATTTCCTGACCTATAACATAGGTCGTGGTGTTCTTTATCTTAGTTTCGATGCGCTCGATTTTTCGAAGCTCGGGCGTGAGCTTGCGCAGGGTCACCTCTTGCATATTGCCGTCGTCGAGAATAAACGCCTGAGTCAGACACAGACCGCCCTTGCCGAGCAGCTGGGCGCGGACGTAGCAGCCGATATTCTGCGCCGCGGCGATGAGGTCGAGCGTTTCTCCCTCGGCTATCACCTTGCCGTCGGATACCCACTGCACGCGGTTGTAGTTTTTGCCCTCAACGGTTATGCTCTGCTCCTTTTCGTCTGCGGTTATGCGCGTAAAGGTCGGATATTCGCCCTCGGCTACAAAATCATCGCCGAGCTCGAAGCGGGCGTACCTGCTTATTGAGAAGAACGTGCCGTTTTCCATGCCGCGGCGAACGGTCTGCTCCTCCCTGTCCGGCAGGACGAAGTCCATAAAACTCGTGTCGATATCGGAGAGCGCGTGCGCGTCGCTGTTTGAAAAGCCCCAGACGTTTCTGCCGCTCGGTATAACCGCCGCGAGCAGCTCGTCCCAGAAAATGCGGTCGGCGCAGGTGTCGATGCCCAGACGGTTGAGCACTTCGATTCCGAGGCACGACGGATATTTTTTTAATATGTCGGCGAACAGCTCGATGTTCTTCTTCTCGTGCGCGTGCTTCACGTCGACATACGCTTCGAGCCAGTCGCCGGGATGGTTTATGACGGAGAGTCCGCCGCTCTCGGCGATTCCCTTGACGCAGCCCTCAAAATCGTTTTCGCGCCCGGCGAGTCCCTGCCCGAAATCGGTGAAAAAGCCGTTGACATGAGACTTTGTGAACACGGCGGTGTTCACTTCGATTCCGTAGCGCAGGTCGGTCATTCCGCGGCCGCGGTTTTTGTAGGTGCCGTCGAGTATCGCGCTGTATTCTTCGTCGGTGAGCCAGGTAGGCTTTTTGATAATGGATGCGACCGAGAACAACGGCACGCGCCGCGGCTTTAAGTTCCAGCCGTGGTTTATAACTCCGTGATCCGTCATGGCGAGGATATCAAAGCCCGCGTCGTAGTAGGCCTTTATCATATCCGAAAAATCAACCTGCGAGTCGCTCGCGGTCGAGTGCGTGTGCAGGTTGGTTTTGTAGTGATGCCAATTGTCCCAGTCGACATCGGCATACGGGTTCGTTATTTTGAATTTTCTCAAAGTCGGCACCTCTCTAAGCTGAATTTATCCTTTCTTATATTACATATTAATTACTGTTTTGTCAATACGGGCTCTTGCTTATCTCCGCGGGGGAGGTTATAATAATAGCGACAACAAATCGGGAGGAGATACAAATGAAAGCTTTTATGGACAAGGATTTTCTGCTTGAGAGCGACACTGCGCGCGAGCTCTTCGCCGTAGCGAGCGCAATGCCGATTTTTGATTGGCATTGCCATCTGTCGCCCAAGGAAATATACGAAAACCGCCCGCCCGAGGACATAGCGTGGCTCTGGCTTGCGGGTGATCACTACAAGTGGCGCGCCATGCGCTCCTGCGGCGTCCCGGAAAAGTACATCACGGGCGACGCGACCCCGCACGAAAAATTTATGGCGTGGGCGAAGATAATGCCCTATCTTCTCGGCAATCCGCTCTATCATTGGACTCACCTTGAGCTTCAGAGATATTTCGACATATATGAGCCGCTGAGCGAAAAGACGGCGGAGGACATCTGGAACCGCGCGAACGCGAAAATAGCGGCGGGCGGCTTCACCCCGCGCGAGCTTATCGAAAGCTCGAACGTAGTCTGCCTCTGCACCACGGACGATGCGGCGGACAGCCTCGAGTATCATAAGCTGCTCTCCGAGGACGGGAGCTTCAAGTGCCGCGTTATTCCGGCGTTTCGACCCGACAAGGCGCTCGGCATCGAGCTGCCCGGCTACCGCGACTGGCTGAAGGCTCTTGAAAAGGCGGCGGGAGAGAAAATCGGCAGCTATGAGAAGCTCACCGAGGTGCTTCTTGACAGAATAAATCTGTTCGAGAGAATGGGCTGCCGCGCGAGCGACCACGCCTTTACCCGTGTGCCGTATAAGCGCGCCGACGCAGCCGAGCTTGACAGGGTGTTCAAAAAGGCCGCTGCCGGCGAAGGGCTGACAGCGGACGAAATCGATGAATACAAGACCGAGCTCATGCGCTTTTTTGCAAAGGAATATGCGCGCCGCGGCTGGGGCATGGAGATACACATCGGAGCAACGCGCAACAACAATTCGCGTATGTTTGATTTGCTCGGCCCGGACAGCGGCTTCGACTCGATAGCCGACCATGAGGTTGCGGACAATCTTTCGCGCCTGCTCGATTCCCTCGATGTTGAGGAGCTTCTGCCCAAGACCGTGCTCTTCACGCTCAATCCCAAGGATAACTATGTCCTCGGCGCGATGCTCGGCAACTTCCAGAGCTCGCAGGCGGCGTCGAAAATTCAGTTCGGATCGGCGTGGTGGTTCAACGACAATATCGACGGTATGCGCGAGCAGATGAAGGCGCTTGCAAATACGGGCGCGCTCTCGAAGTTTGTCGGCATGGTGACGGATTCGCGCTCGTTCCTGTCCTATCCGCGCCACGAATATTTCCGCCGCATACTCTGCGACCTCATAGGCAGCACGGTTGAGCGCGGACTCTATCCCGCAGACATGGACACGCTCAAAAAGATAGTCTGCGACATCTCATTTAATAACGCAAAGGAATATTTCGGCATATGAAAGTAAAACGCGGACTGCGTTATACCGCCTCCCACGAGTGGGTTGAGCTTGCGCCCGACGGCACGGCGCGGGTCGGGATTTCCGACTTTGTGCCGCAAAAGCGGGGAAAGATATCATTCGTGAACCTCTGCGACGAGGGAGAATATTACTGCGCGGGCGAGGTTATAGGCGACGCCGAGGCTTTCAAGGGCGTTTGGGATATATCCGCGCCGATAAGCGGAACGGTGCTGCGGGTGAACGACAGCTTGCTCGACGACCCGCAGAGCCTAAACGTCGACCCCTACGGCTCGTGGCTTGTCGAGTTCGGCGATATCGAGCGGGCGGGCAGGCTGATGACGGCGCAGGAATACTGCAAATATATCGGAAAAGAAGCCGAAATGATATAAATAAAGCCGAGCGGAGTTGTCCGTTCGGCTTTTAGCTTTTTGAGCTTGATTTTTATTTTTTGAAGCCCGATTCCTTTACGCGGCGGGCGACATACTCATCGGACAGCGTGTAGACGAGCGTGCCGATTTTTGCGTAGTCGGCGGAGTCCTCGTCGCCGCAGAGCATGGCGAAGCCCCTGCCTATGTTCTCGCTGATATTGAAGCCCTTTCTGACGGCAAGGTAGTATATCGAGAACGATGCGCCCTCCATGACATTGTCGTAGAAGCCCTCGCTCAGGTTGTCGTACATGGAGTTGACCGCCTCGTTCGAGAGCGTGGGCGGCAGCAGGCGGTGGAGAGTCAGCTGCGCGGTGAAGAGCATGAGCACGCGCGCCTGATAGAGCACATTCGAGGGCAGCTCCTGCGGGTCTATGTCGGCTTTTGCCTCTATGTCTATTCCGCCGAGCCTCGCCGCATTTTCGGGCGTAATTTGGGCGAGCTTCTTCCCGAGCTTTTGTGCGCGGCGGAGATTGCCGTTTGAACGCTGCGCGTCAAGCTCCTGCACGGCGAGAAGAATGTCCTGACTGAGATCGGCAGACTCCTCTGCGTGTTCTTTCTTTTCGTTTGACGGGTGAAACACTTTTATGTCATTGTCGTTTTCGGGGCGCACTGCGATCCCTCCTAACTTATTTGGCTCGCTTTTTGAGCATGGCCTTATAGTCGCTGAGTGCTTTGAAATCGGCGGCGGGTGTGTTGAAATCGCCGATGCTGACAGTGCCGCGGTTATACATACCGCTGAAGTCCGAGCCGCCTATTGCAAGGAGCTTGTGACTCTTTGCGTAGTCGAGCATATCCTTCTGCTGCTCCTCGCTGCTCGACGGGCACCAGACCTCGATGCCGTCTATGCCGTATTCGACATAGCGGTCAAGCCCGGGCACGCTGTTATATTTATACGGATGAGCGAGTACGGCTATGCCGCCCGCGCCGTGGATTGCGTCGATAACCTCTTTAACGCCGATAAACTTCGGCTCAACAACAATATTTTTCGGGCTCTCGGGGTTGAAAAGCTCGTCGTATATCTCGCCGTGGAAATCCTGCGTGATACCGCATTCGACAAGCGCGTGCATGATGTGCTCCTCGAAAATTCCGGTCGAGCCGGCGGCACATTTCATAACGAGCTCCGCGGAGATGGGATAGCGCTGAGCAGCCTTGAGAATCATATACTGACCCGCCTTTTTGCGCGCGGCGTTGTTCTTATGGCAGAGCTCCTCGAGCCTGTCCGGACTGTCGCAGAAGTAACCGAGAATATGTACCTGGCGGCCGGTTTCGGCGTCCGATGCGGACAGCTCAACGCCGGGGACAACGGTCACTCCGCGCCTTGCGGCTATGATTCTGCCGCGGACAGAGCCCGCCTGGCAGTCATGGTCTGTGATTGAAATAGTATCGACGCCGCGCTTTTTTGCGAGCATGATAAGGTCGTCAATACCCATGGAACTGTTTGATAGCTTCGTGTGACAGTGTAGATCGACTGACAAAATAAATCCTCCCTTGAAAATAAGACCCGGCAATGACAAGAGCCGCATTTTTGACGAATTTGAATGTTGTATTATCAGGGTCGCGGCGCACGGGCCTGTGCGTATGTCTAAAGCGCATAATCCCTCAATATATCTTATATTATACTCTTTTTTTGCGCTTTCTGCAAGCGGATTTCGAGATTTTATTTTTCTGCGGTCGTGCGTTAAGCGAAAAATAGCAACAAAAAGACAGAGAGACAAAAAATATATAAACATATCTTTTATATAGGCGAAATCATTTCGGAGGATAAGGCTTTTGACGCTTTGCATAGTTTGGCGGGATATGGTATAATCTTTTAAAATGCCGAAGGGGGGCACAGGAATGGAGCGCGTGTTTATAGGAATGAGCGGCGGAGTTGACAGCTCCGTTGCGGCGGCTCTGCTCAAGGAGCGCGGATACGACACCGTGGGCGTTACTCTGCGCCTGAAGCCCGGCGACGGCGCGGACGGCGACATAGAGGACGCGCAGAGAGTGGCGCGGGCTATCGGGATAGAGCATCGGGTGATCGACCTCAGAGCCGAATTCAAGAATAAGGTCATGGACTATTTTTCCGCCGAATATCTGCGCGGCGCGACTCCGAATCCGTGCGTAGTCTGCAACAGGGAGATAAAGTTCGGCGCGATGCTCGACTACGCCCTTGCAAACGGCGGCGATTATATTGCCACGGGTCACTATGCCTCGCTCGACAGGAGCGGCGGACGGACAAAGCTCATGCGCTCGCAGAGCGCCAAGGATCAGAGCTATTTTCTGTGTATGCTCTCGGAATTTCAGCTTTGTCATGCAATGTTCCCGATAGACGGAATGGAGAAGAGTGCCATACGCGATATCGCGCAAAAGCTCTCTCTGCCCGTCGCGCAGAAGAAGGACAGCCAGGAGGTCTGCTTTATCCCCGACAACGACTATTCCTCTTTTATCCGCTCACGCGGCTTTGAGGATATGGGTGAGGGCGATTTTATCGATATACAGGGCAATGTCATCGGCAGGCACAGGGGCATAATGAACTACACGGTAGGTCAGCGCAAGGGACTCGGCGCGTTCGGCCGCCCGATGTTCGTCACGCGCATAGTGCCGGAGAAAAACGCCGTTATCCTCGGCGAGGACGGCGCGCAGTATGCGAAAGATTTTGCCGTTGACGGAATAAATGTAATAAGCGAGAAGCTGAGCGGCAGCGTTGACTGCCTTGTAAAGATAAGATTCAGAGCGCCCGCCGCACAGGCGCATATTGAATTTGAATCCCCGAATACGGCGCGGGTTACATTCGCCGAGCCGCAGCGGTCGGTAACTCCGGGGCAGTTTGCGGCGTTCTATCTCGGCGACGAGGTGATAGGCGGCGCGAGGATAGCGGGGGTTGAAACACAGGGGCTTTTGTGATAAAATAAAGCGAATAGGGAAAGCTAAGGGAGGAAATAGGGGATATGCCGGATTCGCTCATAACGAAGAAGGCGCTCGCTTCGTCGCTCAAGGAACTGATGGAAACTCAGCCGTTGACGAAGATAAGCGTTGGAGACATATGCGAAAAATGCGGAATGAACCGCAAAAGCTTTTATTACCATTTCTGCGATAAGTATGAGCTTGTCAACTGGATATTTGACACGGAATTCAACGAGATACGCAATCGCCCGGGGCATATCGCCGATTTTGAAGAAATTTGCGAATACTTCTATTCCGACCGCGAGTTTTACCGCAACGCGCTTCGGATGACCGGTCAGAATTCGTTCAGAGACTATTTCCGCACGCAGATACATCCGGTAATCAGAGAGCTTATAGGGAACTTGCTTGACAGCGAGGACGACACCGAGTTTCTCGCCGCATTTATTGCCGACGGCATTGTGTCCGCGCTGATACGCTGGCTCAACGAGCCCGACCCCGAGCCGCCCGCCGAGATGGCGCGCAGAGTCAGACACACCATGGCGGCGATATCAAGAGCCTTTACCGTGAAAAACGGGGACGGGAAAGCCGCGGAAAAAGAAGCAATATAAAAACCGCCCGACCCCGATCGGCGTTAATAAGACCTCAGACGGCCGCAGCAGCTTACCCCGTTGCGGCTGTTTATTGTGTGGCTAAGTCGGAAAGCCGCGGCGGAGTGCTTATGTCTGCCGCAAAATCTGAGCCTATGAAAAAATCCTACCCATTTTCGGGTAGGATTTTTTGTCATCCGCAAAACGGACGGTTTAACTTTTTTTACACTCCCGAATAAGCGGAGAAGCCGCCGTCAACGGGGAGAATAACGCCGGTTATAAAGCCCGACTGACTCTCGTCGCAGAGGAACAGCAGAGCGCCCGTCAGATCCTCCGGCACGCCGAAGCGGCGCAGGGGAGTGTGGGTGATTATCTTGTTCGAACGCGCGGTGAGCGAGCCGTCCTCGTTGAAGAGCAAGGTTTTGTTCTGATTAGTCGAGAAAAATCCGGGCGCAATGGCGTTGACTCTGATGCCGACATCGGCAAAATGCACGGCCATGAACTGGGTGAAGTTCGAGACAGCCGCCTTTGCCGCGGAATATGCGGGGATTCTCGTGAGGGGTCTGTAGGCGTTCATGGAGGAGATGTTGAGAATAGTTGCGTTCTCTTTTTCCACCATGTCCTTTGCGAAGCACTGCGTCGTGAGCAGAGTGCCGAGGAAGTTGAGATTGAAAACAAACTCTATGCCCTTGGGGTCGAGGTCGAAGAAGGTCTTTACGCCCTCCGCCTTGTGGGCTATGTCCTCAAGCTCAAGCGTGTCCTTCGTGGTTGTGCCGAGCGGGGAGTTGCCGCCCGCGCCGTTTATCAGGATATCGCATGAGCCGAGCTCGGCGTTTATTTTCTCGCGTGCCGCCTCAAGGCTCTCGCTCTCGAGCACGTTGCAGCCGACCGCAAGAGCCGTGCCGCCCGCCGCGTTTATCTCGTCTGCGACCTTCTTCGCCGCGTCTTCACGCAGGTCGAGTATCGCAACCTTAACGCCCTGAGCCGCAAGGTCCTTTGCAAAGCCGCTGCAGAGCACTCCGCCGCCGCCTGTTATGACCGCAACGCGGCCGTTGAGATTTTCGTGTACCATGGTTATCTTCCTTTCCTTTCGGATTTTGAAACGGCTTCCCAAAGTCCGTTTATATATGCCGCTCCGAGCGCACGGTCATAGAGGCCGTAGCCGGGGCGCGCCTTTTCGCCCCACAGCATTCTGCCGTGATCGGGGCGGATATAGCCGTCGAATCCGCTCTCGTAGAGCGCTTTGACTATCTCGTACATATCGAGTGAGCCGTCCGAGGACAGGTGAGAGGTCTCGTTGAACCAGCCGTCGCGTCTGAGGACGTTTCTCAGATGCGCGAAATATATCCTGTCGCCGAATTTCCTTATCATCGCAGGCAGGTCGTTGTCTTTAGACGCGCCGAGCGAGCCCGTGCAGAAGGTGATGCCGTTTATGTCGCTGTCAACGAGCGAGAGCAGGCGCTCAAGGTCGGCAGTGTTCTTGATTATCCTCGGCAGACCGAATATGCCCCATGGCGGATCGTCCGGATGAATAGCCATTTTAACGCCGCAGTCCTCGCATACGGGAGCTATACGGCGCAGAAAATGGCGGAGATTTTCAACGAGGTCGTCTTCGGTCACGCCCTTGTACTTTTGGAACAGCTCCTTTATCTCGCCCATGCGCTCGGTTTCCCATCCGGGCATCGCGTAGCCATTTGAGTTCTCGTCTATCTCGCGGAACATATCCTCGGGGCTTTTGCCCTCTATCTGCTTGCCGTTATACGAAAGGCAGGTAGCGCCGTTGCCCATATCCATGGCGAGGTCGGTGCGAGTCCAGTCGAAAACGGGCATGAAGTTGTAGCATATCACCCTGACGCCCGCCTTGCCGAGATTGCGGATGGATTCGATATAGTTGTCGATATATTTGTCTGCGTTTTCGTTGCCGAGCTTGATATCCTCATGGACGTTGACGCTCTCGATGCATTCCATCGTAAGGCCTGCCGCCTCGATCTCGTGCTTCATGTCCATGACCATATCGAGCGGCCATACTTCGCCTGCGGGCAGGGTGTGCAGCGCGGGGACAATGCCCTTGACGCCGGGGATCTGCCTTATCTGTTCGAGCGATACCGTGTCCTTGGTGTCGCCGAACCAGCGAAAAGTCATCTGCATTTGTATCTTCCCTTTCTTCTTTATAACTCTATGCGTTCGTCCTTTTCCGCGCTTTTATATATGGCGAGCAGAAGCTCAATTGCCTTGCCGCCCTCGTCCGCGTCTATCGAAAACGGGCGCTTGCTCGTTACGGACTCATAGAAATCGCGTATCAGCGCGGCGTGACCGCTGCCCCAGCAGGCTTTGCCGTGGTTAACAAAGCTGTCTGCGTCGAGCACGGGAGTGAGCTTGCCGTCCTTTTGCTCAAACACGCTGTCGCCCTCTATGCGTATGGAGCGGTCGGCGAAGTTTGCTTCGAGTATTATTGGGGAGGTGACGGCGTTTGCGGTTGTCGCAAAGAAAACTCCGCGAAAGCCGCGCGAAAATTCCGCAAATACGCTCACCGTGTCCTCAACCTCTATTATGCCCCTGAGGTGGTCGTTTGAACAGTGGGCGGTCACGGCTTTTACCCCGCCGCCGAGCATGTTCATAAGGTCGAGCGTGTGCAGAGCCTGATTTATCAGCACTCCGCCGCCCTCGGTGGCCTTTTTTCCGCGCCAGTCGCCGCTCGCGTAGTAGTCCGCGTCGCGCTTCCAGGTGACAAAAGCCCTCATGCCGATAAGCTCGCCGTACAGGCCCGAGTCGATGATATCTTTAAGATACCATACCGAGCGGTTATACCTGTTTTGAAAGCAGACGCCAAACTGCCGTCCCGTCCTGTGCTGACAGTCGCGCAGCGCTTTGAGCTGCTCCTCCGTCATGGCGCAGGGCTTTTCGCACAGCACGTCTATTCCGTGCTCCATGGCGTAAACTGCCATGGGAACATGGAGACAGTGCGGAGTGCAGATATGCAAAATATCCGGCTTCTCACCCGAGAGCATAGCCTCAAGGCTCGTGTACGCCTTCGCGCCGCATTGCTCGGCCGCCGCTTGGGCGCGCTCGGGAATGCAGTCCGCAACGCTTATTATCCGGGCATCCGGTATTTCGCGGACAGCCCCGATGTGGGTGCGGCTTATTCCGCCGCAGCCCACAATAGATATCTTCATAGTCTACCTCTGTTTTTATTGATTATGAGCCGTAGGTCGAGGACATATCCTCAACGACAACTTCCTTTACGGGCTCCTTCTTGCCGCAGGACGAGGCTATCTTCTTCTGAAGCTCCTCATAGAACAGATCCTCGTCTATCGGGAGCGTGATTTTCCTGCCGAGCCATGAGGACAGGTGCGCCGCGTTCGAGATGGTCAGGCCGTTTATGCCCTCCTCGCCGCGCGCGATGAGAGGTGTGCCGTGCAGGATGTGCGCCGCGAACGCATTCGTGACCGCAACGTGCTGCTCGGTGTCCGTGTCGACATAGTCGATATCCTCCCAGTGACCGTCGGGCTTTGCGAAGCCCTCTTCGGCGGTTCTGCTGAACTCGGTCATGGACTCGTCGAGAATATAGGCTCTTATGCTGTCGTTCTCGCAGACCAGCTTTGCGCGGTCGAGCGTTATTTCGAGTCTGTTTGTGCCGGGCGCGTCGCCGGTGGTCGTTATAAATACGCCCGTAGCGCCGTTTTTATATTCGGCATATATAGTCACGTCGTCCTCGACCTCGATATTGTGCCACTTGCCTATGGAGCACTGCGCCTGAATGGATTCGGGCATACCGGTTATCCACTGCCACAGGTCGAGCTGATGCGGGCACTGGTTGAGCAGCACGCCGCCGCCCTCGCCGCTCCAGGTGGCGCGCCATCCGCCGGAGTTATAATATGCCTGCGTGCGGTACCAGTCGGTGATTATCCAGTTGAAGCGGTGCAGTCCGCCGTATTCTCCGCTCTGCACTACCTCGCGCAGCTTGATATACATGGGATTCGTCCGCTGATTGAACATCAGCGCAAACACCTTGTCGCTCTTTGCGGCGACCTCGTTCATCTCGCGAACTCGCTTTGTGTAGACGCCCGCGGGCTTTTCGCCGAGCACGTGAACCCCGTGGGTCAGACCGTATTCGACTATCGGCGGGTGCGAGTAGTGCGGCGTTGCGACTATGACCGCGTCGACCTCGCCCGAGTCGATAAGAGCCTCGGCGGAGTCGAAATATTTTATCTCACAGCTTCTCTCGCGGCACTTTTTCTCGGCGCGCTCAAGCTTTGCGGGGTCGACGTCGGCGACGGCTGTGAGCGTCATCTCGGGGATAAGCCCGTCGAGATAGTAGCCCAAGTGAGCCGAGCCCATGTTGCCTATGCCGATTATGCCGTAGCGCAGCGCCTTAACTCTTGCGACAACTTCCTTTATTCCGCCGACCGCGGCGGCAAAGGACGCGTTGTTGTCGGGGTAGGTGAACTTATCCATTTTCAGCGAGAGACTGTCGTCGCGCTCTATGGTCTTTAAAGCGTCAAACACCTTGAGGTGCGGCTCGACGGAGAGGAATCTCTCGCCGTCCTTTTTGTTGAAGCGGCGGATGAGCTCGTCAAAATGAGCGTCGCCCTGACCCGCGGGAACCACGGTCTCCTCGGCGCCTATCGCGTCTTTGACGTGCATATATGTTATGTAGGGCTCGAGCAAATCGTATGCGGGGAGAATTTCAACGCCGTTGAGAATATAGTTCGCGGGGTCGAAAATTCCGCCGATGACATCGCCGAGCTCCCTGTGGAGGTCAAGGCATCTCTCGGGGATATCGCCGTAAATTCCGCGCTCGTTCTCGTGGCAGCAGAGGACTCCGCGCTCCTTTGAATACTCGGCCATGGCTCTGACTCTGCGCATGACCTCGGAGCGGTATTCCTCGTAGCTCTCGCCCTTTGTGAAATAGAAGCTGAACAGGCGGATATACTTCGCTTCGAGTATCTTTGCGACCTCGACGGTGTTTTTGAAGCCCTCGAAATGGGGCTCGAAATCGTCGGTAATCTCGATTTTTCCGTAGTAGGAGCCTATGGAGGAGACCTTCATACCGTTTGCGTCAAGCTTTTCCTTGAGCGACTTAGCCTCATCGACGGAGAACTCGGAGATGTTCTTGCCGTCAACGCCGCGCAGCTCCATGTGAGTCACGCCGTTTGCCTTGCAGGCGGCTATCTGACCGTCAATGCTGTCGGCGGCTTCGTCGGAGAAGGCGGAATAGAGAAATCTTGCCATATTTGCACGACCTTTCCGTATAATAATTACAAGCTTATTTTATACATTATTTGCGCCTATTTCAAGAGCGAAGAAGTAGGTTTTACAAAATATTTTCGCCTTGTTAAAGAAAAACCAGCCGACAGCGGAACATATGGCCGTCGGCTGTTGCAATTTTCTCTTATGAGCGTTTGCGCCGCCTCGAAATAACTCCCGCGGGCAGGGCAAACAGGAGCGGGATAACCGCCGCAAAGGAGGCCGAACCGGTCTGCGGGGTCAGAGGCTCTTTCGAGCTGCCCGAACCGCTGTTCGATGCAGCGGGTCTTGCCTGAGTGCCTATGGGAGTGAGCGTCTTTGCGTTTACGTCATTTTGTAAAAACTGCGGATATTTTTCATTCGACCAGACATCTGTTACAGAGTCCGAATAGAAGAACAGGTTGTACATCTCCTTGTGCCCGTCGTGTATCTTGCAGTGGAGCATATCCTTTATGAACCAGGTGTTCTCGGGCAGGAGGCAGGTCGATGCGTCTATCACGCCGTCCTTCGAGAGGTGGTCGTGAACGCCCGCCTCATTCTTCTGAACATAGCCTTCGGGGAGAGCGGAGCCGAGGTCTGCCACCGTTGCGCCGACGGAGGCGTATTTTGTGTCAACCGTCGCGTCGCTGTTTGACATATAGGACTCGACGAGCGGCGTGCGTTGCTTGTTGTAGCCCGCGACTATCATTATTTTCACGCCGTTGTTCTTAGCTCTGTTCAGTATCTCGCCCGCCTTGCACTGAACGTTGTAGTGATACTCGTCGAGGCGGGAGATTAAACGCTTCGAGGTGTTTTCATCGAACGCCATCTTTTTCGCCTGCTTGTATTCGTCGTCCGTCACGAAGCTCCATATTCCGGGCATCGAGCCGAACACGGGGTACATGAGCTCTTCAAACACCCTGTCCGTCAGATTTTCGAGCAGCTTATCCGCAACGCCGACGAGGGCTTTGAAAACACCCGCGTAGTTCAGAATATCAAGCACTATGCAGAGCAGGTCGGACTGCCACTGCTCGTCTGTCGGCAGCTGCGAGGCGTAACGGACGAGGGCTTCGGGGTCAATGACGATTTTCTTTGTGAACAGGTCGCCCGCCACCTGCGTGCCGAGTATGGGGCAGCACTGGAATATGCAGGCGTCTATGCCGTCGGTGCCGTATTTGTAGAAATACGCCATGGTCATAACGCCGCCCATGGACGAGGCACGAAGAAGCACGGTGTCATGTCCGGTCAGCTTCTTTACGCAGGCAATGTATTCGTGCAGCTTGTCCGCAACCGTGAGCGGGTCCTCACGGAAATCGTAGGCGAAATAGTAGCTCTTGTCAACGCCGTGGTCGGGGTTGTCGGGCAGCTTGGCGTCCGAGGTCACGCGGTCTGTGGAGTCACCGTTTTCGTCCATCTGCAAATCGCCGAAGACGCCGCGGACTCCGTCGATGAGCGCGTCGCCGAAAGCGTCATAGTTCTTGTCTATGGCGAGGCGCGCTATTGCCGGGGCGAGACGTGCGGCAAGGCGCAGATAAGCGGCAGTGTCGGGTCTGAACAGCAGACGCTCGTTCTCCGTGCCCTTGTCAAGATAGAGCTTCGCGCTGCCCAAGGCCGCGACGTAGATTACGGGCGGCGTGCCGCAGGAGCATTTTTCGCTCTTTGCGAAAACGGGCAGGCTCGCGCAGAGCAGCAGTATCGCCGCAAGAATGATGCTGAAGATTCGCCGGATGTTTTTGCGCATGGGGTTTCCCTCCGTTGTATTTTATTTTTATCGGAGACTTTTGACAAGCTCCCCGAAAGCTTCGGTTACAGTCGACCCCGCGCGCCTTCCCGCCGAGACCGCCTCCTCGTAGTGATCCTTCGCTATGACGCTGCCGTAGTCGTTGTCGGGAATTATATATCCCGTCGCGTCGTTGCAAAGACCTATAACGCTGAGCTCTCTGCCCTCGGGGATCATGTCGCGCATGGGCGGATACTCCCAGGCTGTGCGGTTGAAGCTCTCGTCCGCGCCGTAGGCTCCGCCGAGCAAAATCTCGGGCGCGAGCTCGCCGGGGATAAGCGCAAGAGACAGCTCCCTGCCTATCTCAGCGTAGCCTATTTCGCTGACAAAGCAGTAGCCGGACTCCTCCTTCGCGTCGTGCAAAACGGTGTTGTTGACAAGTCCCGTCTTCGCGGCGGCGATAAGTATCGGATTGTCCGCAGGGATGAAAATTTCGCGGTTTCTGATATTTATAAAAGTCGCAACGCGCCTCTCCCATTCATCGGGGATAGAGTTTAAAAAGCGCCCTATTGTTCTGCCGTATTCCTGCCAGCCCTCCGAGCCGTCGTGCTCGGTTATGCAGTCGCGCTGCTGAGCTATCGCAAGCTCCGCGCCCTGGAAAAATATAAAATTCCTGCCCGCCTTATTTATCTCCCGCTCCATGGCGGAGATGTAGTCGGAGCTGAGCTTCGTATTCTTCGCGCCTAAAGCGGTCGGATGAGCCGCCATGAACGCGGCCACGGTCTCTCTTGAGCCATTGTCGGGGATGAAGCGCAGGCGGACTATGTCCCTGTCCCAAACATAGGGCGGGCGCTTGTCGCGCGCGAAGTCGATAGCGTCGGTGCGCACATAGGTGAGCTTTCCGCGCTGCATGGAATTAAACGCCTCTTTTATCGCGTCCGCAGTTTTCTCAAACAGATTTTCCATAAACTCGGGGTCGCGCCCGGAGATAATATCGTCGTAACGTCCGTCCTTTACCGCCCTGACGTTATTCTTGAGCATCTTGGGCAGGTCTCCCCAAAGCCCCTGCGTGTCTATTGCGCTGTGGCAGTGGATAGATGAAATATTTACGGAAACGATGTTGTTTTCTTTTGCAAAGTCGGCGAGCCTTGCGCGTATGCGGCGTATGTCCGCGCCGGATATCCCGACGCAGTCGATAACGGCGAAAACGACGCTCCCGCGCCCGCTCGAGTCGTCGAGGCAGATTACGCGCACCGCCTGGTCGTCGATAACTCCGCTCATGACATTCGGGGGATAGGAGAGATAGCCCGCTATGTAGTAGTCCTTTTGATTATAGTCGTCGGGGACGAGACTGCGCCGCGCATAGCCGAGACGCCACCTTGCGCCGCGCTTGCCGGATGTGGCAAACTCACTGTGTCCGGGATAAAAATCCCGGCTCTCATAGTCGGAAATATCGCCGAAATTCGGCTCGGGGAGTTTATCTGCCAGCTTGCCTACGGCGGCGAGAATGCCCTTTCCCACCGCGTCGTCAAAGTCGCGGCGGAAAGCCTTATCGGTCTTTAGCTTTCTGCCGACTGCCGCTCCCGCGCCCGCAGCTGCGGCGAGGACGGCAAAGGGGATGAGACTGCGCTTTTTCATGTCTTTTGTGCCTCCGGATGCGGCGTTGACCATATACGGCACAGCGCCGGGTATATATTACACTATTATATTACCATTTTGATAAGATTTGTCAACCGTGATAATTCCGAAGAGAGAAGCATATATATTGATTATCCATGATATAAGCGCGAAGGGGCGAAGAAACGTGTTCGTATTTTCAGTCAAATCCTCAAAGCTTAAAATTGCCTTGACGGCGTTCGCGGCGGTGCTCGCGGTGGCGGCGATAGTGCTGCTGATAAACCGCGGAAAGCCCGCGGTAAAGGACAACGCGATAAGTCTGAAGGCGTCGAATGCCTCGGAGCGCACGGCGTTTCTGTCGCAGTTCGGCTGGGAGATAGAGGAGGACCCCGTTGAAGTAGCCGAGGTGATAATACCCGCCGAGTTCGACAGAGGGTATGAGAAATACAACGAGATTCAAAAGGCGCAGAATCTCGACCTGACGCCCTATGCGGGCAAACGCGCAAAGCGTTGGACCTACAGCATAAAAAACTACCCCGGCTACGAGGGTGCAGACGGGACGGTGCAGGCAAATATACTTGTCTATGAGGGCGCGGTGATAGGCGGAGACGTCTGCTCGACCGAGCTCAACGGCTTCATGCAGGGCTTCGACTTCCCGACTAAAACCGCCGCGCAGAGCGAGAGCACCACGGGATAAAATAAGCCGCGGTTCACGGGGGAGTGTGAATCGCGGCTTTGATTATATTTGGTTATTCAGTGTTCTTCGGTATTTTCTGCTTCGGGCTTCTCGGCGGCGTTGAGCATTGCCTCAATTCGATTGAGCTTTTCCAAAAGCTCTTTGTTCTGTGCTTTGAGTTCCCTGTTTTGCGCCTCAAAAGCCGCGTAGCGTTCGTCAAGCTCGTCGAGCGCGTCATATAGATTGTCTTTGACATCGGCTGTGTTTCGGTAGATCATTATTATCGTTATGACAAGGTAGCAAATCCAGAACGCGCAAACGATTCCAGTTACAGCACCGTATATGTAAATGGCGCATATGCCGCTGATAAAGAAGAGCACTATCATGGCAATTGAAATTTTCAGGCGCCGTGCCGTTATTACGCTGACACTTTCAAGGTTATCTTCAGTTCGTTTTTTGTCCATTTTCTGCTCTCCTAAAGTTAAAATTCGGAATTATAATCCCAAGATAGTGAGCTGACATAATCTTTCATAAAAATTTTTATAGCGGCGGAAACTGCAAAAACAGAATCTGAGCCTATTGGTGAAAAAGAGTTTTCTATAGCTACTTTAACTTGTGAATGCGAATATCGAAGTTTAACATATAACCGTTGCGTATGATCATCATAGTCTTGAACATAACAGTTTCCCGCCATTACAAACCGAAGGTTTGTATATGTGACTGAAGCCACTGTTCCATTGTTTGAAGCTGTGTCTATGGGGAGACGCCAAGTATAATAAAAGCCATTCTGTGTACTGCCGAGCATGGGTGGATTAGGCATATCCACGCAAATATCCTGTTTGCGCACAGAGCCATTTATAATTGTCGTCTCTGTATATAATGCGCCACCATAATATTCCCCGTCTGGATAGTTGTCCCAAACAATAATGTCACCGGAACCAAGTGAAACTGCATCAACCCCACGTGTAACAGGTGTTTTCAACCATAAGCATAAGCCAATTATTCTATACAGACCTTCTTTATCGCCTAAATAAAAAGCTGTTATACTCTGCTGCATATATCCATTGGAAGAAGTATATTCGCCTTCGTGAGGATATTTGTTTGCTTTATTTGATGAAGATTGAGCCATTTCAGCTTCTTCTTTTGCTATTTTTTCATACTCGCTTTGAGTAATAATGCGCTGATTGCCGTCGGGAGAAACTTCGATTATTTGTTTTTGGCTGACTACATCAACAATATCATCCATTCTGCTCGCGATGTCAGTAATAACCGGATTGTCTATGTTGTACTCATAACCGAGAGAATCAAATAATTCCTGAGACTTTTCCTGAGAAGTTTTTGAACGAATGTTTTTAATTCTATACATATTTCTACTGTCAATAGACGAAACTTGAGTGAGACCGCAATCAACGATTTTCGTGTCGGTTAAATCTTCGATATCGGGTTCATAAAAGGCATATGCACCTGCGGACAATGACGTAAGTAGAATGATTACACACATAATGCAAGAGATAAAATGTACAAATTTTTTCATTGATCAAACCACCTTCTATTGTATTTGACATTAGTGTACTGGAATGTTGCAGTTTTGTCAATAAAAATTTTTAAAAGCAAAAACTTTATAGGTGGTTTTCTGAGGGCAATAGAATAGGCAGTGGTTAAAAAAGCGGACATCCGAATCTGGATATCCGCAACGCTCACATCTTTATGCTCCTGTAAAAATCCAGCGTTCTCAGCTTGTGCCCGAGCTGGAGAAGCAGGTATTGCTCGGTGATATCGCCGAGGATTTTCAGCGAGCTGTCCGGCATACGGAACGCGAACAGAGCACGGTCGTCGCAGGTGCAGATATGGCGCATGGCGTTTATAACTCCCGGCGTTACGGGTTCTCCCTCGCTGTCCGGGGCGCAGCCGCGGCAGAAAAATCCCGCATGGCGCGGGCTGAACACAGGCTCGTCGGGCAGCTCGTTTCCGCAGGCTTGGCAGCCGACGAGGTCGGGCATATAGCCCGCAAGCGTGAGCATACGCAGCTCGCCCACGGGTTTTAGAAAGTCCGCGCTGCGCTTGTCCTCGGACAGCAGATGCAGGAGATTGAGCGTCAGGCTCAAAAACTCGTGAGCCTCGGTGTTCTCGGGCGAAAATTCGCCCGCAAGCTCGCAGAAGTAGTTGGCGAGCGACAGCCTTTCTATATCCTCGCGCAGGCCGAAAAACACGTCTATGGCCTTTGCATCGTCGATTATGTAGCTCTCGCGCCCGCTGTAGAGGGTCAGGCGGGAGTAAGTCATGGGCGAGACGGCGGCGCTCGCGGTTCGGCTCTTGACCCTCTTTGTGCCGTTTGCAAAGGCTGAGATAAGCCCCAAATCGCCCGTCAGGATTTTAACGACGGTGTCGTTTTCATTGATATCGCGGGACTTGATTATCAGCCCCTCTGTCTGCGTCTGCACTTGCCGTTTCACCTCCAACGATTGTATTTATCTCGGCATAGCGAAGATAATCCTCGACCTTGCCGCTCAGCTTAAATTCGTTCCACGCATTTTGAACATTGCTTTTGTCCGGGCTTCTCATCTATCATAAACGCGCCAAGCGCTCCTCCGTGCAGTGTAAAAATATTTTTTTCACCGCGCGGCGATTTATGACAGGAAAAATTATTCGTTGTCAAGCCCGAAATTTCGGATAAGTCCCTCTCTGTTGCGCCAGCCCTCTTTGACCTTGACCCAGCAGTGGAGATTGATTTTGCACATGAAGAAGCGCTCCATATCCTCGCGCGCCCTCGTCGAAACCTTTTTGAGCATCTCGCCCTTTTTGCCGATTATTATACCCTTATGGCTCTCGCGCTCGCAGTAGACAGTCGCGTCGATATCCGTTATATCCGAGTCCTCGCGCTCGTGCATACGCTCTATGCATACCGCCACGCCGTGCGGCACCTCATCGTCAAGGAGATTCAAGAGCTTTTCTCTGATTATCTCGGCCGCTATAACACGCTCGGGCTGGTCGGTCAGAGTGTCGTCGGGGAAGAAATGCGGCGAGGGCTGAGACTGCTTAAAGAGCTCGTCCTTGAGCTCGCCGAAGCCGTCGCCCTTGAGCGCGGAGCAGGGGACTATTGCCTCGAAGTCGTAGAGTGCGGAGAACTGCGCCATGCGCTCTATGAGCAGCTCCTTCTGCTTAACCGAATCTATTTTATTTATGGCAAGAATTACGGGCATTTTCTCTTTTTTAAACTTGCCGAGAAGATCCTTTTCCGCGTCGCGCAGCTCTCCCGAAGGCTCAACGACAAAGAGACAGGCGTCAACGCCCGAGATGCTGTCGCTGACGGCCTTGACCATCTTCTCTCCGAGCTTTGTGCGCGGGCGATGGAAGCCGGGGGTGTCGGTGAAAACGAGCTGAACGTCATTCTCCGTCAGCACGCCCATTATCTTTGTGCGCGTAGTCTGCGGCTTGGGCGACACGACGGCGATTTTCTGACCGAGCAGGCGGTTGAGTATCGACGACTTGCCGACATTCGGGCAGCCGACTATGGCAATGAAAGCAGTTCTTGTTTGAGTCATAACTTCTCCTTATATAGATGACCGCTGATATGACAGTCAGCGGTCATTTTGTTTATTTGTTCTTCTTCTTAAAATGAAAGCCCGTGAATATGAATACGAAGCTCAGCGCAAGGCTCAGCACAAGCACCGCTATCATATAGGGCTTTTCGGCATAGTAGGCGAACATTGCCTTGAACGCCTCGGGCTGACCGAGTATGGCAATGCCCGTGCATACGGCGAATATCGCGCCGACGAGCACGGCTCCCGCAGCAGTGTCCTTCGATATTTTAGCAAGGCGGTTGTACTTCTCGCTGAACTTCTCCTCCGCCATGTCAACGACCGCTTCTATAGCGGTGTTGAACAGCTCGCCCATAACAACTATCGCGTTGGCAATAAATATTATCGCAAACTGAGTACGCGAGACCTCAAAGAAGTCGTAGATGAGCAGGTAGGAGTACATATATATCATGCACACAAGATGTATGCGCATATTTCTCTCCTGCCTTATACAAGTGGCGATTCCGCAGCCCGCATAGGCAAAGCTCTTGAGCAGACCTTTCATTTATTCGTCACCCATATAGTAGCTTCCGCTTCTGGGCAGACCGAGCTGAGTTAAGACGGTCTCCTCCTTCTCGCGCATACGCACGCTCTCGATTCCGCCTTTCTCATGGTCATAGCCGAGCAGGTGGAGCATTGAATGTACGGTGAGGAAAGCTATCTCGCGCTGAAGCGTATGTCCGAAGCGCTCTGCCTGGTTGACGGCGTGGGGGATAGAAATAACTATGTCGCCGAGCATCTTTGCGCCCGTGTCGAGATTTGTGTCGTATACTCCGTTTTCGCCTAAGGGGAATGAGAGCACGTCGGTGCTCCTGTCCGTATCGCGGTATTCGCGGTTGAGCCTGTGTATTTCCTCGTCGTCCACAAAGCGGACGCTTATCTCGGCGGGATCGTTGAACTCTTCAAGGGTCAGTACCGCGGTACAGGCGCGGCGTACGAGCATTCTTACTCCCGTAGGAATTTTGACCTCATTCTGGTCGTTTGTTATTATTACTTTAACCTTGCCTCTCATTTCTTCTTCTTCACATCCTCATGTTTTTCGTAGGCTTTGATTATATCCTGAACGAGCTTATGTCTGACCACATCACGCTCGTTGAACCTGACTATTTGAATATCGTCGACATCCTTGAGAACCTTTACGGCGTCGACAAGACCGCTGCGCCTGCCGTCGGGCAGGTCTATCTGGGTTATATCGCCCGTGACCACCATCTTCGAGTTGAAGCCGAGACGGGTCAAAAACATCTTCATCTGCTCAACCGAGGTGTTCTGCGCCTCGTCGAGGATAATGAAGCTGTCGTCAAGCGTGCGTCCGCGCATATAGGCGAGGGGCGCGACCTCTATGTTGCCGCGCTCGAGCTGCTTTTGGAAGCTTTCAGCGCCGAGCATATCGAACAGAGCGTCGTAGAGCGGGCGCAGATACGGGTCAACCTTCTGCTGCAGGTCGCCGGGCAGGAAGCCGAGCTTCTCGCCCGCTTCGACTGCGGGGCGGGTGAGGATTATGCGGTTGACCTCCTTTGCGCGAAAGGCGGTGACCGCCATGGCAACCGCTAAATAGGTCTTGCCCGTGCCGGCGGGGCCGACTCCGAGAGTGACCGTATTTTTGCGGATGGATTCGATGTATTTCTTCTGGCCGAGCGTTTTCGGCTTGACCGGCTTGCCCTTTGAGGTGATGCAGATGCAGTCCGCAGTCATCTGCGGGAGCTGGTCCTCGTTGCCCTCGTTGACAAGCGAGATGACGTAGCGGACGTTCTGGTCGCTGAGCGCCTCGCCGCGGTTGATGAGCATCAAAAGTCCGTTTATCGCACGCACGCCCTTTGAGACATTCTCCGCCTCGCCCGTGACCTTTATCTCCGAGCCGCGGCTGACAACGTCCACGTCGAACTCTTTTTCTATTATTCTGATGTTTTCGTCGAAACTTCCGAACAGGCTGACCGCCTGCTCCATTCTGTCGACGCTGATTGACTGTTCAAACATAAATTATCTCCGAAAATCGCGTTATATTGTTGTTACGGCAAAAATATGTTTTCGTCATAACTGATAATATTATCGAAATATTTTGTTAGATTATACCATATTTTCTTAGTTCTGTCACCATAAAAAGGACGAAATTTTATTAACTTTTAATAAAATTTTTGTATTTTTTTGTACATCGAGCCAAAAAAACAATCTTTGTATCGATAAAGAAATATTTCTATATTTCCGCGCCGTCGGAAATGACGTTTTTTAAGTTCTTGAAGTTTGCGGAAAAACAATGTAAAATATATATGTTATGGGTATTTTTAAGTTTTCGCTGCGGAGGTAGACCGATGAAAAAAAGCTCAAAGAAGCCGGTTGCCGTGCTTTTGTGTGCGGTGGCTGCGGTTTTGGTCGGTCTTGTGGCATATGACGGCGTAAAGCAGAGCCGCGAGTTCTCGTCCTCGTCCGCCATGATGAACACCGCCGTCAGCGCGGACATAGAGGGAAAGGACGCAAAGAGGGCGGGCAAAGAAGTTTTCGCCTGCATCTCGGAGCTTGAAAATAAGCTCCTCTCGCGCCATATCGGAACCTCCGCCGTCAGCGAGATAAACGACGCGGCGGGTCAGAGCGTTCGGGTAACGCTCTTTTCGTCCTCTGCGGACGGAGTGATAAACGACCCCGAAAAGAAGCTTGAGGATATTCTCGAAAGGTGCGAGGAGCTGCGAAAAATCAGCGGCGGCGCGTTTAACCCTCTGCTCGGCGGGCTCAGCGACCTCTGGGGCTTCGGCACAGAAAACGAGAGAGTGCCCGAAAAAGCCGAAATAAGCGCGGCCTTGAACGGCATGGATTCAGCCGTAGAGATAAACGAAAACGGCATAAAAATACCGTCGGGCACGGTGCTGGACCTCGGCTCGGTGGGCAAGGGGATCGCCTGCGACGAGGTGCGCGGAGTGCTCGAAAAAGCGAAGATAAAACGGGCGGTCGTCTCCGTCGGCGGGAGTATACTTCTTTACGGCGACGGCGAGAAATTCACCGTGGGGATAAGAGACCCGTTCTCCGAGAGCTCTGCGGAGAGCTTTGCCAGATTAACTCTGCCCGCCTGCTGTGTCTCGACCTCCGGCAGCTATGAGAGATACTTCGAGCGCGGCGGCGTGCGCTATCACCATATACTCGACCCGAAAACGGGTTATCCAGCAGAGAGCGGACTTGTCAGCGTGACGGTCGTTTGCGACGACGGATTTTTGTCCGACGCGCTTTCAACGGCGTGCTTCGTGCTCGGATATGAAAAATCGCTGCCCCTGCTCGAAAAATACGGCGCCCGCGCGGTGTTTGTATTCAATGATAAGAGCGTCAGAGTCACAGGCTCCCTTGCGGACAGCTTTGAGCTCGAAAAGGACGGCTTCAAACTTTTATAACGGGGGAGACAGATGCAGCGCAGATTCATAAAAAAAGCCGATATCGCACTGATAGCGGTCATACTCTGCGTCGGCGCGGCTCTGTTGATATGGCGCTTTCTGCCGTCAGGGGGAAAGACCGAGGCGGTAATATATGCGGGCGGCGCGGAATACTGCCGCGTCCCGCTCGACGGGGGTACCGATATGACGGTTACTCCCGAGACAGACCCCGAAGTTGTGATAAAGATAAAGGACGGCGCGGTCTGGTTTGAAAGCGCCGAATGCCGCGACAAGCTCTGCGTGAAGTCCGGCAAGCTCACCCGCCCGGGCGATACTGCCGCGTGCCTGCCCGCAGGAGTCGTTATAAGACTCGAGGGCTCGAAGAAGCGCCACGACGCCATGACCGGGAGGATATGCCCATGAAAGCGAGAAAAACGGCTCTTTTAGGCATCCTCTGCGCCCAGGCAATCGCGCTCTCGTTTCTCGAGAGCCTCATTCCCGCCCTGCCGTTTCTGCCGCCCGGAGCGAAGCCCGGTTTTTCAAATATAGTGACGATGTTCGCCGTGCTCACCTTCGGTCTGCCGCAGGCGATGTGCATAACGGTTTTCAAGGCGCTCTTTGCGCTGGCGACCCGCGGCGCGACGGCGTTTTTTATGAGCCTTGCAGGCGGAGTGCTCAGCACCCTCGCCATGTGGGCGATGACAAAAATAAAGTCCGACCCCTTCGGCCTGCTCGGCGCGTCGGTGATAGCCGCCGTGTGCCATAACGCGGGTCAGCTCGCCGCAGCGGCGGCGCTCACGGGGACAAAGGCCGTGCTCGGCTATGCGCCGGCACTGCTGATATTTTCGCTTATAACCGGAACTGTAACGGGAACGGTGCTGCGCATAGTCATGCCGGCGCTCGAAAAGCAGACTCGGTTTATAATAAAGAAGCAGCAATATAATCATAAGGAGTTGAAAAAATGAGCTCGGTTAAACTTGACGGTGTTCTGAAAGCGGTCAAGCAGGTGCGCGGAGGCGTGCACGTGAACCACAATAAGAACACCGCAGACTGTGAAGTCGTAAGAATTCCGGTCCCCGAAAAAGTGCTCCTGCCCATGCAGCAGCACATTGGAGTACCGTGCACACCCACCGTAAAAGTGGGAGACAAGGTCTCGGTCGGGCAGATAGTGGGCGACAGCGACAAGTTCGTCAGCGCACCTATCCACGCCTCGATCTCCGGCACTGTCAGCGCCATCAAGCAGACGACGCTTGCAAACGGTGTTATCACTCAGGCGGTCGAGATTGAGTCCGACGGCGAGATGCGTCTTTTCGACGGCATAGAGCCGCCGACGGTGACGGGGAAGGAGAGCTTCCTGCGCGCCGTCAGAGATTCGGGTCTCGTGGGACTCGGCGGAGCGGGCTTCCCCACCCATGTTAAGCTCCGCATTCCGCCCGACAAGAATGTTGACACACTCATAGTCAACGCCGCGGAGTGCGAGCCCTACATAACGGTTGACTACCGCGAGTGTCTCGAAAATTCGTGGGATATCCTCTCGAGTATCTATACTTTAAAGGAGCTTTTCGGCTTCAAGCGCGTTGTTATCGCGGCGGAGGATAATAAGCCCGAGGCATTCAAGGTGCTCAAGAGAATAGCCGATCAGGATCTTGAGGACGACAATGTCGTGCGCCTCATGACGCTCAAATCGAAGTACCCCCAGGGTGCGGAGAAGATGATGGTCTATTCCGCAACGGGCCGAAAGGTACCGCCCGGAAAGCTGCCCGCCGATGTCGGCTGCGTAGTTATGAATGTCGCTTCGGTAGCGTTTATAGCAAGATATCTCAAGTCCGGCAAGCCGCTCGTCAGCCGCTCGCTGACCGTTGACGGCTCCGCGATAGCCGAGCCCAAGAACGTGCGCGTGCCCATAGGCATGAACGTCGGCGAGATAATCGACTTCTGCGGCGGCTTCAAGGCCGAGCCCGGAAAGATAATAACAGGCGGCCCGATGATGGGACTTGCCGTTATCAATACCGATATACCCGTCCTCAAGCAGAACAACGCCATCCTCGCCTTTGCCGACGATGCGTCCAAGGTGAAAAAGGAGCGCGACTGCATCCGCTGCGGCAGATGCGCGGCTGCGTGCCCGCTGAGCCTTATGCCCACGCTTATTGAGCGCTACACGAAGGCAAAGGATGTTGAAAGACTCGAGAAAATCGGCGTCAATGTCTGCATGGAGTGCGGCTCATGCGCATATTCCTGCCCCGCGGCCAAGCCGCTCGTCCAGTATATGCGCCTTGCAAAACAACTTTTGAGAGAGGAGAAGAGCAAAAATGCCTGAAAAGAAACTCACAGTCAGCGCGTCACCCCATGTGCGCTCGGCTCAGACAGTCAGCGGAATAATGCTTAATGTCATTATCGCGCTGATTCCCGCCCTCGCGGCGTCAATTTGGCTCTTCGGCCCGCGCGTTCTGCTCGTCTGCCTCGTAACGGTGGGCACCTGTATGCTCTCCGAGTATCTGTCGCGCAGAATCATGAAGCGCAGCAACACTCTCGGTGACCTGAGCGCGGTTGTCACCGGACTCCTGCTCGCGTTCAATCTGCCAGTATCCATTCCGCTGTGGCAGGCGGCTATCGGCTCTGTTGTTGCGATAGTCGTTGTAAAGCAGCTCTTCGGCGGTATCGGACAGAACTTCGTCAACCCCGCGATAACCGGAAGAATCATACTCATGGTTTCGTTCCCGACTGCGATGACAACGTGGATAAAGCCCCTCTCGTGGCTCGACAAGGGCGCGGAGGCGGTTACTGCGGCAACGCCCCTGACTATGATGACAAAGGGCGGCGAGCTCTCCGACGAGCTTCCGAGCCTCGTTGATATGCTCATCGGCATCCGCGGCGGCAGCCTCGGCGAAACCTGCGCGGTGGCTCTTATAATCGGCGGAATCTATATGATGATAAGAAAGATAATTTCTCCCGCCATTCCGCTTTCGTTTATCGGCACCGTCGCAGTCATAATGCTCATAGCCGGCAAGGGCGACTTCCGTTTCGTCGCCTATCAGCTGCTCAGCGGCGGTCTCATGCTCGGCGCGTTCTTCATGGCTACCGACTACACCACCTCGCCCATCAACTTCAAGGGCAGGATAATCTTCGGTATCGGCTGCGGCCTGCTGACCTCGTTCATCAGACTCTTCGGCTCGCTTCCCGAGGGAGTCTCGTTCTCGATAATCCTTATGAATATACTTGTTCCCCATATAGAAAACCTGACCACCCCGAAGCCCTTCGGCACGGTCAAGGAAAAGAAGGAAAAGGGGGCTGAGAAGGCATGAAAAATTTCAAGGAATTTGCCATCCCGACTGTAGCGCTCTTTCTGATATGCCTCGTTGCCACAGCGCTTCTCGCCGTCACCAATAATGTCACGGCTCCGAAGATAGCGGAGCTCGCAGAGCAGACCGAGGTTGAAACAAGGCAGAAGGTTCTGCCCGCCGCGACCGGGTTCGGCGAGACGCAGAAGATGAAAAACGGCAGCGGCACTTACGCCGTGGGCAAGGATGCAAACGGCAATGAAGTCGGCTATGTTTTCGTCACGGTCTCCAAGGGCTACGGCGGAGATGTGAAGATAATGACCGGCATAGACAAAGACGGCGCAGTCACCGGCATTTCGCCGCTTGAGCTCAACGAGACGGCAGGCCTGGGCATGAAAGCTCAGAACGACAGCTTCCTCGACCAGTTCAAGGGAAAGGTCAAGGACATCGCCGTCAACAAGAACAGCGCTTCCGGCAACGAGATACAGGCGCTCACCGGCGCCACGATAACCTCAAAGGCCGTCACTGCGGCAGTCAATGAGGCGCTGAGCTACTACGATTCCAATTTGAAGGGGGCGGAGTAAAAAATGGCAAAGAAAAAGAGTCTTTTTCAGGAGTTTACCAAGGGCATTCTTGTTGAGAACCCCGTTCTCCGTCTGGTGCTCGGCACCTGCCCGACGCTCGCCGTCTCGACCTCGGTCGAGAGTGCTCTGGGCATGGGTGTTGCGGCTTCGATAGTCCTTGTGTGCTCGAACATCGCTATTGCGGCGCTCAAAAAAGTGATTCCGCAGAAGGTCAGAATTCCCGCTTATATTGTTATAATCGCTTCGTTTGTTACAATAGTCCAGATGCTCGTCAAGGCGTTCGTTCCGCAGATCGACGCTCAGCTCGGCGTTTACCTGCCGCTGATAGTCGTCAACTGCATCATCCTCGGCAGAGCCGAGGCGTTCGCCTGCAAGAACTCCGTTGCGGCCTCCGCCGTTGACGGTCTGGGCATGGGCGTCGGTTTCACTGCGGCGCTGCTCCTCATGGGCGCGGTCAGAGAGCTGCTCGGCACGGGCGCTATCGCCGGACTCCAGATAATCCCGGCTTCCGTCAGCCCCATGCTGATATTCATCCTGCCTCCCGGAGGCTTCTTCGTGTTCGGTCTGCTCATGGCTTGCGCCAACAAGCTCGCCGACAAGAAGGGACTTTCAAAGGCGGAGCTCAAGGGCTGCGAGGCCTGCCCGATGGCGGCGTCCTGCTCGCTGCGCGGTGAGGTAGAAAACAAGGATAAGAAGGACAAAAAGGAGGCCGATGACAAATGAAAATAATGCTTTCGATTCTGCTCACCGGTATCCTTACCGAAAACTTTATTCTCGCAAAGTTCCTCGGCATCTGCCCGTTCCTCGGCGTGTCGAAGAAGCTCAATACCGCAGTCGGAATGAGCGCGGCGGTTATATTCGTTATGCTGCTCGCCACCGCGGTCACCTATCCCATCAACGCAAAGCTGCTCGTGCCCAATGACCTCGAATACCTTCAGACGATAGTGTTCATTCTCGTCATAGCGGCTCTCGTTCAGCTTGTCGAGATAGTTCTCAAGAAGTATATACCCTCCCTCTATAACGCGCTGGGTATCTATCTTCCGCTTATCACAACGAACTGCGCGGTGCTCGGCGTCGTGCTTATAAACGTTGAGAACAACTACAATTTCGGTCAGTCGATGATGCGCTCGCTCGGCGGCGGACTCGGCTTCATGCTCGCCATGGTCATGTTCGCGGGCGTCAGAGAGCGCCTCGAGAGCTGCGACGTGCCGAAATTCCTGCAGGGTCTGCCTATAACGCTCATTGCCGCATCGCTTACCTCGGTCTCCTTCCTCGGATTCTCGGGCGTCGTCGACGGCATATTCGGTTGAGAAAGGACGGGATAATATGCATCTTATTATAATTGCGGTTGTCGTCGTCTCCGTCATCGGACTTATAGCCGGTCTCGGTCTCGCCGTTGCGTCAAAGGTCATGGCCGTTCCGGTCGACGAAAAGGCCGAGGAGATTCAGGCGGCGCTGCCCGGTGCAAACTGCGGCGCGTGCGGCTTTTCCGGCTGCTCCGGCTATGCGGCCGCGCTCTCCGAGGGCAAGACCACCGATACCGGACGCTGTATGCCCGGCGGCGCGGAGGTCAGCCAAGCCATTGCGAAGATAACCGGCCTTGCGGCGGGCGATGTCATCCCCATGACCGCCGTCGTCCTCTGCCAGGGCAACAAGCATAACGCGGACACGAAGCTCAACTATGTCGGCGTCAAGAGCTGCAAAATGGCAACTCAGCTTTTCGGCGGACCGAAAGAGTGCGTCTACGGCTGCATCGGCTTCGGCGACTGCGTTGAGGTGTGTCCCTATGACGCAATTCATATCTGCGAGGGCGTTGCGAGAATAAATCCGCTCGCGTGCCACGCCTGCAAGATGTGCGTCAACACCTGCCCCAAGGGCATTATCGATTTGATGCCCCTGCATGAGACAAAGGCCGCCGTCATGTGCAAGAACCATGACAAGGGCGCGCAGACCAGAAAAGACTGCAAGGCGGGCTGCATCGGCTGCATGAAGTGCGTCAAGGCCTGCGAATACGGCGCGGTCACGGTCGAAAACTTCTGCGCGAAGGTCGATTACGACAAGTGCGTCGGCTGCGGCAAGTGCCACGAGGCGTGCCCGGTCAAGTGCATCGATGTTATCGAGCCCGGAGTGAAGATAACCGAAACGAAGGTAAACTAAATAATTAAGTGCGAGCACCCGGAGCTGTGAAAAAACAGCTTCGGGTGTTTTTATAGTTAAATTTTATTTGCAAAAAAAGATTGACGATGCTTGTGACATTTGTTATTATTTGGTTGTAGGAAAATCTTTCAATTAAAAAGCAGGCGGTGATACCGATGGTTAGTTAAACTCGATAATCGGGGGAAAACAGGGCGGAAAAAATAAATGCCCGGAGGCGAATGTCATGAAAAAAGCAATAATTATATTAATATCGGTTCTGCTCATAACGAGCTTTGCGGCGTGCCGAAACGGGGATACGTCGGAGACGGCGGGAACGACCGCTTCGGAGAATACCTCTGCCAAGAGTATTGTCGAAACAAGCTCCGCTTCGCAGACCTTTGAAAAGACGCTCGACGGAGTGACGCTGAAAGTTTATATCGAAAATCCGAAGGTCAAATCCGGCGGCGAAGTGCATATCACGGCGACCGTCACGAATAACAGCGGAAAAGATATAGTTTCAACGCTCCCGATATATAACTGGCAGCACTATGAGATACGCACGAAAATTCTGACGCAGGACGGAAAAGCGTTCTACGACAAAGATTATCCCGTAGAAATGACCGAGGATGCCACGCGGAAATTTATCGTCAAGAGCGGGGAGAGCTATGTTCAGGATATGTATCTCGTCGCCGCCGAGATGGATTCCGGCATGAGCGGCACCGCCGACGCAGTGCCCTACGGCGCGGGAAAATGCGCGGGAACCTCGACTTTCAAATGGGACGGCGGCAACGGCGCAGAGAAGTCGCTGACGGTTTCGTTTGAGATAGAGATAGCCTGAATTTTATAATGAAAACCGACTCGAAGATATAATTTTTCGGGTCGGTTTTGTGATTCTTTACTGTAAAGTAATATAACTTTACATTACGGAAGAACAGTATTTCGACTTAAACGGCAGCGGCTCAAAAGACATTGAAATTATTGACCTTTGCACAAAAGAGCCGTATTGCTTAGACTGATATAACAGAAAAGCGATATGTAAAGCTAATATACTTTACATATCGCTTTTCATGATTCATTGCCATTTATTCTGCCGGGCGGGGATTATACCCACTCCTTGATAACTTCCGGGTGCTTGAAAGTCTCATCTATAGACTTCAGGAAGGGGACTACGTCGCCCATGTCGAGCGCGCGGTGGTCGAAAACGACGGTGAAAACGAGCTTCTTGCCGACCGTTACCGTGCCGTCGGGATTTGCAATAGCCGTGTCGCGCGGAGCGCCTACGCCTATCGCGGCGACCTGCGGAGGGATTATCTCAAGCAGAGCGCATATGCCGTCCCAGTCCTTGTAGAGCGAACCGAGGTTCGACACGGTTATCGTGCCCTGCTCAATGTCGTGCTTCGTGAGCCTGTCGCGCTCGGGAATGTCGTAATATTCCTTCTTCTGCTTTCCGGAGAGCGTCTTTACTCTGTATTTTCCCGTCTTTGAGCCGATGAGGCGCGAGACGGTCTGAATGAGCTTTCCCTTTGCCAGCCCCTGAAGAGTGTCGTTCAGGGATACGTCGTACATGACCTGCGACATATTCGAGTTCTTCGCCCTGCGCTGAACGTCGGCGAGAGTGTCCCTGATGTCCGTCAGGCTCTTGTCCTGCATATTGTGCAGATTGACCGTCATCATCTCGCCCGAGTCGAGGAGCATGGGCATGGATATGTTTATCTCGTCGAACTCCGTCACGCAGCCTCGGACAAGGCGCGGCTTGAAGTCGATATGTGCGTTCATGGCGGGGCACTTCTTGAGCGCCTCGGTTATTACCTTTAATATTACTGCGTTGAGCGTGATCTTGTCCTGCTTTGCGCGCCCTTCGTTGAGTTCTTTGAAAACCTTCAGAAATTCGGACGCCTCAGGCTCGTTTGTAACGACGACATGGGGAATGTCGTGCCAGCTCTGCGCGGTCATGTTTGCGATTATCTTCCTGTTTATGCCGAAGTGCTCGGCTTTTCTGACTGTGAGCGACTGTTTCATTCTGAGGACTCCTTTCATTGTTGCGGTATTTCCGCATTAATAAAAGTATATAGTGTCATCAGCTTAAAAAACAAGGAACAGTATTTGGAAACGTGTGCAGAAAGCGACACAAAAAGTGATTTGTGTCGCCAAAAATTATAAACAGATTAGAAATATTTTCTAAAGCCGTTAAAATATATACTTGTGGTGAAAGCGACTATCGCCGAGGGATCCTCGCGGAAGCCGGAGTTTATCCACTCCGCAACAACGCCGGATATGCCGTTAAAGAACATAATATACATCCAGCGGAACTGCTTGTCCGTTATCTCTGGGAAGAACTTTTTCCACTTTATATGCGTCCTGTCGTAATTCTTGACAAACAGGGAGTTGATAAAGCCTTTTCGCGGTCCGCACTTCATCATGTAGCAGCAAAGATCGGAGTTGTCTTTTACGATATCGAACAGTCCGACCAGAACCGCGTCGAAGATATCGGGATCCATTCGCTCGATTTGCTTGTCGATATCGGCGACGAACTCGGCCTCGATGCTGTTCATCAGAGCGTTTATGTCGTCATAGTGGCGGTAGAATGTGCTTCGGTTGATGTCCGCGCGCTGACAAATTTCGCGCACGCTTATTCTGTCGAAGTCCTTTTCCTCGAGCAGCTCGAAGAATGTGCGGCGGATAGCCGTTTTCGTGTATGCCGTGCGTCTGTTGTGCGCGGCTTTCTCGGTTGCCGGGCTTGTCATGAAAATCACCTGCGTTCATTCCTGTTTATATAAATATACCACTAATAGAGCCGATTGACAATACTTAGCGGGCTTTACTTATGTAAAAAAATATGTTGACAAAAGCGCAAAACACTGTTAAAATAACTAATTGCCGCAGGAAAAAGGCGGCTAATCCTTGCTGCGGAAGAACCGCAGCCAAAAGACCAGAAGGAGGTGCTTTAAGAATGTCAGCAAACAACAGCTATGAAGCAATGATGGTTTTCTCCGTCAAGAACGGTGAGGAGGGCGTACCCGCTCTCATCGAGAAGTTCAAGGCTCTCATTGAGCAGAACGGCACTCTGGACAGCATTGATGAGTGGGGCAAGCGCAAGCTCGCTTACGCTATCAACGATGAGCCCGAGGGATTCTACGCTCTGTTCAATTTCAGCGCTGTCCCCGAGTTCCCCGAGGAGTTCTACCGCGTCGCCGGTATAACCGACGGTGTTCTCCGTTCACTCATTGTCAGAAAGTGAGGAAACAGAGATGCTTAATGTTGCAATAATTATGGGCAGACTCACTGCCGCCCCCGAGCTGCGTACAACGGCTTCGGGTCTCTCCGTTACAAGCTTTTCCGTCGCTGTCGATCGCAGCTACAAAGCAGGCGAAGAGAGACAGACCGATTTCATCAACGTAGTCGCATGGAGACAGACTGCGGAGTTCGTCTCGCGCTATTTTCAGAAGGGCTCCATGATAGCCGTTCGCGGCAGAATCCAGCAGCGCAACTACGAGGATAAGAACGGCAACAAGCGCACCGCGTTTGAAATTGTCGCCGACGAAGTCAGCTTCTGCGGCTCAAAGGCAGAGACGGGCACAGGCGGAGCACGCCAGGGCGATCAGCCCGCGCGCGTCCAGCCCGCAGCGTCCTTCGCCACAGGCGGAGCGGACGATTTCGAGGAGATCCCGATAAGCGACGATCTCCCGTTCTGAGAAAAACTTGAACCGGGCTTTTGCGCCCGATGAATAAGCCCGAGCCGCAGGGCGGCTTTCGGCTTCCACCTTAGCCAAAGAGGAGGTTAACATCATGGCATATGAGAAAAACGACAGAAGACCCAACCGCAAGGGCCGCAAGAAGGTTTGCGCTTTCTGCGTCGACAAGGTTGAGTGCATAGATTACAAGGACACCGCCAAGCTCCATAAGTATATCTCCGACAGAGCGAAGATTCTTCCCAGAAGAGTCACCGGCAACTGCGCCGCTCATCAGAGAGAGCTTACCACCGCTATCAAGCGTGCCCGTCACGTTGCTCTCCTTCCCTACACGAGCGACTGATAAACAGCTTAGAAGCATTTAAAGACTCGGCTTTTTGTCGGGTCTTTTTGTTTTTTGCACTTTACACGGCGGCGCAGATGTGATAAGTTTATATCAATGTAAGACAAGCCATAACATACGAGAGGAATAGAGATGCCCGAAAATATGAATCGCCATTTAACGGCCTTGGAATTTGATAAAATACTGTCGCGCTTAGCGGAATTCACCGCCTGCCCCGATGCGCGCGAGCTTGCGATGAGCCTGCGCCCGGAGAGCAATCTCGATTTGGCGCAGGCGCAGATGAACCGAACCCGCGACGCACATATGCTTCTTGCGCGGTTCGGCGGCCCGTCCTTCGGCGGACTTCGCAATGTAAACAACGCCGCGGCGCGTGCGGGCGCGGGCAGTACGCTCTCTCTGCGCGAGCTGCTCGATGTTGCCGAGGTGCTCAGAACCGTGCGCGCTCTCGCTCAGTGGCGCAGCACAAACGCGGGAGTCGAGACGGTGCTCGATCCGCTGTTCTCGGTGCTCCAGCCGAACAAATATCTCGAGACGAAGATAACCTCCGCTATAATCTCCGAGGAGGAGATAGCGGACAGCGCCTCGCCCGAGCTCTTTGAAATCAGGCGCAAGATTCGCGTGCAGGAGTCTAAGGTGCGCGACCAGCTCGATAAGATGACCCACTCCGCGCACTACTCGAAGTTCATGCAGGAGAATATCATAACCCAGCGCAACGGCCGCTATGTCGTGCCCGTCAAGGCGGAGCACCGCGGCGATGTGCAGGGACTTGTACACGATACCTCCTCATCGGGCGCAACCGTTTTTATCGAGCCGATGCCGGTAGTCGAGGCAAATAACGAGATAAAGGTTCTGCGCTCAAAGGAACAGGACGAGATAGAGCGCATATTGTCGGCCCTCTCCGCAATGGTCGGCGAGTTTGAGCAGGGGATAAAGAACAGCTACGAGTGCGCCGTTGAGCTCAATGTGATTTTTGCGAAGGCGCAGTATGCCTATTCGATAGGCGCGACGGTGCCTCTGCTGAACTCCGACGGCGAGATAGAGCTTCGCGCCGCTCGTCATCCGCTCATAGATAAAAATAAAGTTGTCCCCGTGGACATAAGGCTCGGCACGGACTTCGATACTCTCGTCATAACGGGTCCGAACACGGGCGGCAAGACGGTGTCGATAAAAACGGTCGGCCTCTTTACGCTCATGGCGATGTGCGGGCTTATGATACCTGCGGGCGACAGGAGCAGGCTCTCCGTATTCGACGAAGTCCTCGCCGATATCGGCGACGAGCAGTCGATAGAGCAGTCGCTCTCGACCTTCTCCGCGCATATGACCAATATAATAGATATCATGGCTCAGGCGGGCGACCGTAGCCTCGTGCTCATAGACGAGCTTGGAGCGGGCACAGACCCCATTGAGGGTGCGGCGCTTGCCATGGCTGTGCTCGAGAGTCTGCATTTCAAGGGTGCGAAGATAGCCGCGACGACGCACTACGCCGAGCTCAAAGCTTACGCCCTCGAAACCCCGCGCGTCGAAAACGGTTGCTGCGAGTTCAATGTCGCAACTTTAAGCCCGACCTACCGGCTGCTTATCGGCGTTCCCGGACGCTCGAACGCGCTTGCGATATGCGAGCGGCTGGGCATGGATATGGGCGTTGTGGACAGGGCGAAGGAGCTTGTCAACAACGAGAATGTCCGTTTCGAGGATGTCGTTGACAAGCTCGAGGAAAACCGCCGACGCATGGAGGAGGAGCACGAGCGCGCCAGAGAGCTGACCGCAAAGGCCAAGGCCGAGCTGGAGCGCGCCGAAAAGCGGCTTGCCGAGGTCGATTCCCTGCGCGAGGCGGAGATAGAAAAGGCAAAGGCGCAGGCGGCGAAGCTGACTCAGCAGGCAAAACGCGAGAGCTATGCTCTGCTCGACGAGCTCGACAGGCTAAAAAAAGAAAAGGAAAAGACGAAGGACGCCTCCGACCTTGCACGCCGCGCACGTGCCGCTGTGCGTAAAGGACTCGGTGCGATAGACGAGGCGGTTGATCCGGTGGTGGCGATGGGCGTCGAGGATGACGGCTATGTCCTCCCGCGCGAGCTTAAAAAGGGCGATGCCGTGCTCATAGCGGACCTCGGCAAGGAAGCAACCGTACTCTCGCCCGTTGATCGAAACGGAAATGTCGAGGTTCTTGCGGGCGCCGCAAAGACGCGTGTAAAGCTCAAGAACTTGCGTCTGATAGAGAACGCGCCCAAAAAACGCAGCCCCAACTCCGGCGCTCGCCGCACGGGAGTCGAGAGCAAGATGAACATGGATGCCTCCGCACGCCTCGATGTCCGAGGATTGACTGTCGACGACTGCATTATGGAGCTCGACAGATATATTGATTACACGCTGCGCATGGGACTCGGCGAGTTCACCGTCGTCCACGGCAAGGGCACGGGCGCGCTCAGGAGCGCCGTCAACCAATATCTGCGCAAGTCGCCGTATGTCAAGCGCTTCAGGCTCGGAGTCTACGGCGAGGGCGAGGACGGCGTGACGATAGTTGAGCTAAAATAATAAAAAAGTTTTCCACACGGTTTTCCACATATCGGCGGGCGAGAAACGGCACATTTTGTTGTCTTTTGCCGCTCCGGGCACAACCGGTTGATAGAAAAACGCACTTCGGGTTTTTCCGCCGCTTTTCCACATTCGGAATGTTGAAAAAAGTCCGCTTTCGGCGAAAAAATGTGCTTGACAGCCGACGATATTTTTAGTATAATAACCCCCTGTAAAGCGTTTTGACTTTACAGAGGGGTTTAGCCTTTACGCGATCTTATGAAAAGGGGGAGAAAACAAAGTGGCAAAAAATCTGGAAATAGCGGTTTTGCTCGATCTTTACGGCGATATGCTGACAGAAAAACAGCGCGATTTTCTGGGCTATTACTATAACGACGACCTGTCGCTCTCCGAGATTGCGGAAAACGAGGGAATAACCCGCCAGGGCGTGCGCGACGCCATAAAACGCGCCGAGGCTCAGCTTCTTGACATGGAATCGAAGCTCAAGCTCGCCTCGAAATTTGACGAGATACACAACGGACTCAGCGAAATCATCGACTGCGCCGGCGAGATAGGGGACTACAATCTCAACCACAGCCTGTCGCGCGAGGTGAATGATTATACCGTTAAGATTAAAGCCATCGCCATGTCGTTGATGGAGTGATCGGACTGCGGAAAAATCCGCCGGAGCCGCGTTGTGAGAACCTGTGAATTCGGTCACCGCCGTAGGGGCGGATATCATCCGCCCGCGATATACGCATAGGCTTGATTGCAGTGATATGATTGCGGAAAAATCCGTCTTACCGTGGATAGGCACGAAACGGTAAATTTGTTACTATTAAATTAAGAGGTGAAAACATTGGCATTTGAAGGTCTTTCGGAACGTCTTGAAGCGGCGTTCAAGCGTCTTAAAAGCAAGGGCAGCCTCAATGAGGCGGATGTTCGCGCGGCGATGCGCGATGTGCGTATGGCTCTGCTTGAGGCGGACGTCAGCTACAAGGTCGCCAAGGATTTCACCGCCAAGGTAACCGAGAGAGCCATAGGCGCTGATGTTATGGAGAGTCTCACTCCCGCGCAGATGGTCATAAAGATAGTCAACGAGGAATTAATCGACCTCATGGGCGGCACAAAGACCCGCCTTGCCACTGCTCCGCACCCGCCGACGGTGATAATGCTCTGCGGACTTCAGGGCGCAGGTAAAACAACGCACTGCGCCAAGCTTGCGCTCATGCTCAAGAACCGCGGCAGCAGGCCGATGCTCGTGGCGTGCGATATCTACCGCCCGGCGGCTATCAAGCAGCTTCAGGTGCTCGGCGAAAAAGTCGGCGTGCCGGTCTTTGAAAAGGGGACGCAGGACCCCGTTGAAACAGCTAAACAGGCGGTCGCGCTTGCAAAGGACGAGGGCAACGACTATGTCCTCATCGATACCGCAGGCCGCTTGCATATAGACGAGCAGCTCATGGATGAGCTCAAGCGTATAAAGTCGGAGGTTCGTCCCCACGAGATTCTTCTCGTAGTCGACGCGATGACCGGTCAGGACGCTGTCAATGTCGCCTCCACCTTCAACGAGACGCTCGGCATTGACGGACTCATTTTGACAAAGCTCGACGGCGACACCAGGGGCGGCGCCGCGCTCTCCGCGCGCGCGGTTACGGGCAAGCCGATAAAGTTCGTCGGTATAGGCGAAAAGCTCGGCGATCTCGATACCTTCCACCCCGACCGCATGGCTTCGAGAATCCTCGGCATGGGTGACGTGCTCTCGCTTATCGAAAAGGCGGAGACCGCCATTGACGAGAAGAAGGCGGCGGAGCTCGAGGAGAAGATACGGAAGAACAAGTTCGACCTCAACGACCTGCTCGATCAGATAACCCAGCTTCGCAAGATGGGCTCGATTCAGGACACGCTCGCCATGCTCCCCGGCATGGGCAAAAAGCTTCAGGATGTTGACGTTGACGAGAAGCAGTTCGACCGTCTCCAGGCGCTCATCCGCTCGATGACCCCGAAGGAGCGCGAGAACCCCGACATAATCAACCCCTCCCGCAAGAGGCGTATCGCCGCGGGCAGCGGCCAAAAGGTCGAGGATGTCAACAGGCTTCTCAATCAGCACAAGCAGATGCAGAAGCTCTTCAAGCAGTTCAACGGCAAGGGCTCAAAGAAAAAGATGCGCCGTATGGGCTTCAACCCGAGCAGTTTCGGAATGTAAAAACGGATGTTATCCTATAGGTCAGCCTTAGGGTTTACATTATATATTAATTTTGTATTATTTTTCGGAGGTACAATCATTATGGCAGTTAAAATCAGACTTCGCCGCATGGGCGCAAAGAAGAATCCCTTCTACAGAATAGTCGTTGCTGATTCGAGATATCCCCGCGACGGCAGATTCATCGAGGAAATCGGAACCTATGATCCGCTCAAGACTCCCGCCGACGTGAAGATCGACGCAGACAAGGCAAAGCAGTGGATTGCTAACGGCGCTCAGCCCACCGACACCGTTAAGGACATCCTCAAGAAGAGCGGCGTCATCGGCTGATAACGCTCAGCGCAAAACATGGCTCTCGGCAGTCTGCGGGGAGTTTTGTTTTTCTATGAAAGGAAAATTACAATGAAGGATTTACTTATATCCATCGCTCAGGGTCTCGTTGAAGAGCCCGATGCGGTCACCGTCACCGTTGACGAGCCGGATGATGAGGGCATTACCGTCTATCATCTCCACGTCAGCGAGAACGACATGGGCAGAGTTATCGGCAAGCAGGGCAGAATAGCCAAGGCTATCCGCACTGTTATGCGCGCTGCCGCAACACGCTGCGATGAGAAGGTCGCAGTTGAGATAGACTGATGATAAAGGACTATCTTGAAATCGGGCAGATAGTCGGCACTCACGGCGTGCGCGGGGAACTGCGCGTTCAGCCGTGGTGCGATTCGCCCGAATTCTTTAAAAAGTTCAAAACACTGTACTACGACGCACACGGTGAAAAAAGCGCGGGCGTCGTCGGCGCACGTGCTCACGGGAATATCGCGCTCCTGCGTCTTGACGGCTGCGATACTGTCGAAAAAGCCGCCTCGCTCAGAGGCAAGGTGCTCTATATGCGCCGCAGCGACGCGCACCTCAAAAAAGGCGACTGGTTCATAGCCGAGCTTATCGGCTGCCGCGCCGAGGACGCAAACAGCGGCCGAGCTTACGGCACCGTTACCGACGTCAGTCAGACAGGCGCAAACGACGTCTGGCATATAACGGACGACGACGGGGTCGAGACGCTTATCCCCGCAATTCCCGATGTTGTGTCGAGCGTTGACATAGAGAACGGAGTCGTTCTGTTAACACCGCTGAAAGGGCTGTTTTCAGATGAGGATTGATATTCTTACCCTCTTTCCGGAGATGTGCTGCGAGGTGCTCAGAGAGAGCGTGATAGGCAGAGCGCGCGAGCGCGGCTGTGTTGAAATAAACTGCCGCAATATCCGCGACTACACGCTCGATAAGCACAACCGAGTGGACGATTCGCCCTACGGCGGCGGGACGGGCATGATAATGCAGGTGCAGCCGATATACGACTGCTATGAGTCCCTTTGCCGCGACACGGGCACGCGCCCGCATCTCATATATCTGACCCCGCAGGGAAAGACACTGACCCAAAAGCGCGTTGTGGAGCTGTCGAAGCTTGACAATATTGCACTGCTTTGCGGTCACTATGAGGGCATAGACGAGCGCGTTATCGAGGAGATAGTGGACGAGGAAATCTCAATAGGCGATTTTGTTGTCACCGGCGGCGAGCTGCCGGCGCTTATGCTTGCGGACGCCGTGGCGCGAATGCTCCCCGGAGTGCTCGCAAACGAGGACGCCTTTGAGCTTGAGAGTCATTTTTCTTCTCTGCTCGAATATCCGCAGTACACACGCCCCGTCGAGTGGCACGGAAAAGAAGTGCCGCCCGTTCTGCTCTCGGGTCACCATGCGAACATCGAAAAGTGGCGCAGAGAACGGAGCCTCGAGCGCACCTACAGGCGCAGACCGGATATGCTCGAAAAAGCGGAGCTGAGCCGAAAAGACCGAGCGTTTCTCTCGTCTTTGGAAAACGGTGAATGAATTTCAAAGGCGCTAATTTAATGTGCAACCTGCATTAAAAACTTGCACTTTGTATGGTCAAAATACACAACAAAGCCCCCGCCCCCCAATTTAACTTTGGGACAGACAACGAATTATTGTCTTTAAGGCTGAAAGTCGCAAGTAAATTGTTGACGGGGACAAGTTTTATGATATAATATATAAACAGCAGGGTAAATTTTTGATTTTGTGTGTGGGAGATTATATATTATGTATGTTAAAGATGTAATGGTACAGAATCAGGTAGGACTCCATGCGCGTCCGGCAACTTTTTTCATTCAGAAGGCTAACGAGTTCAAGTCCTCCATTTGGGTGGAGAAGGACGAGCGCAGAGTCAACGCCAAGAGCCTTCTCGGCGTGCTTTCCCTCGGTATCATGGGCAATACCCAGATACGCATCATCGCAGGCGGCCCCGACGAGGAGCAGGCTGTCGATGAGCTTGTGAAGCTTGTTGAGTCAGGCTTCGCCGAGTAATACGGCAGAGCCGTATTCGGTGCCAAACAGAATATAAGAGCCATGATTCAAAGTGCGAACGACTGAATTGTGGCTTTTTGTTTTGTCTATTTTCATCGCCCCGCGGCATATAATATCCGTAAGAAAGGTTTTTCGGCGGTGGTAGTATGTTTTCGGTGCTCGTTATTGAGAGCGGCGCGGGATTTTTCGGGCGCAGACGGCTGTTTAAAACTCCGCGTGTGCGTGATGTGCGCGTATACGGCGGGCTGCCGTTTCGCGAGATAACAACTGCGCGGCGGCGCGGAAAAATAAACCGCGAGGCGGTGTACGCTGCGGCGGGCAGGTGCGCGGGGAGTATGCTTCTGCCCGAGGGTACAGCGCCGGGCGGAGGAATATCGCAGCCCGATGTGTCCGATTACAAAAAGCTCGTTTTCTTCAACACCGCGTGCTCGCTTCTGCGCTCTGCGTGCGGCTGCGGAGTGCGCGGCGAGCTGCTGATAAAGAACAAAAACGCCTCTGCGGCGCGCAGGCTCGGCATTGCCGTGCCGCTGTTTTCGGATATCCGCGTCTCAACCTCGTGCCCCGAGGGCTATTCCCGCCCGATAGAGAGCGCCATGGATGAGTTCGGCGCGGCGGTCATGCTCGGCGAGAGCGGACGGGCGGCAGCCGTTATCGACCTCGATTCTTCTCCCGAAAGACTTATCTGCGGCGGCGAGATTTTTACGGCGGGAAAGCTCATTCTCCCGAGCGCCTGTGCGCGCCTTATGCCCGCAGGCATAAACACCCTCGAATTTGCCGGCGCTCTGTGCCTGATAAGCCGTATCCACTCCCTTTCGCAGCTTGATTTTTCCGAGATATATCACGGCGGAAAAACGCTTTCGCTCAGCGCCGCATCGGAGCTTATAAGGCTCCCCCGAAACCCCGTCGGCTATTGACAACAGGCGATAAAATGAATATAATAACAATATTATGGATAAGTGCCTGAAAAGGCGCTTGGCGTATCAATTTTTAAAATTTAAGGAAGAAGGATGGCCTTAAAATGGAAAAGCAGATCGTATTGACAAAAGAGAGCTACGATGCCAAGGTGAAGGAGCTCGAGCAGCTCAAAACCACCGGCAGAGATGAGATAGCCGAGCGTATAAAAGTTGCGCGTTCCTTCGGCGACCTTTCCGAAAACTCCGAGTATGACGAGGCGATGAACGAGCAGGCGAAGCTCGAGGCAAAGATTGCCCGCCTTGAAAACGATATCCGCAACGCCAACATCCTCGATGAGGACAACCTGAACGCGGGCGTGGTTCATCCCGGCTCGAAGGTCAAGGTCGAAAATGTCGAGAACGGCAAGAAGAGCGAGTACACTATCCTCGGCCCCAGCGAGTCGAATCCCGCTCAGGGCATAATCTCTGACCAGTCGCCCATAGGCAAGTCGCTCATCGGCAACCGCAAGGGCGATATCGTTGACGTTCAGCTGCCTACCGGAAAGGTTCTCCAGCTCAAGATACTCAGCATTGCAAAGTCAAAGTAAAAAAAGCACAGCTCACATAAATCCAAGGAGTGAAAAAAATGCCGGATGAGATAAACACCAACCCCGCCTCCGCAGAGAGCGAAGAGACTCAGGAGGACATAAACGCCCTGCGTCAGATTCGCCTGGACAAGCTCAACGAGCTTTGTGCCGCAGGGGAGGATCCGTTCAAAATAACAACCGCGGATCAGTCCGCCCACGCACAGGAAATAGTCGACAATTTCGACGCTATGGAGGGCAAGGAGGTCTCTATATGCGGACGAATGATGTCAAGGCGCGATATGGGCAAGGCGAATTTCATCGATATCCGTGACCGCTCGGGCCGCATTCAGGTCTATGTGCGTATAAACGATGTCGGCGAGGATACCTTTGCAAAGTTCAAGAAATGGGATATCGGCGATATCCTCGAGGTGCGCGGCACGGTGTTCAAAACCCGCAGGGGCGAGATATCCATCCACGCAACCGCACTTCGCCTGCTGACGAAGTCACTGCTCCCGCTGCCCGAAAAATTCCACGGTCTGCGCGATACCGATACCCGCTATCGCCGCCGTTACCTTGACCTCATAGTCAACCCCGACGTCAAGGATACATTTATAAAAAGAAGCCTGATAATCCGCGAGATAAGAAACTATCTCGATTCCAAGGACTTTATCGAGGTCGAGACGCCCATTCTTGTTCAGAATGCGGGCGGCGCCGCCGCACGTCCGTTTGTGACCCACCACAACGCTCTCAACGAGGATTTGAACCTGCGTATATCCCTCGAGCTCTACCTCAAGCGCCTCATAGTCGGCGGACTTGAGCGAGTCTACGAGATGGGCAGAGTTTTCCGCAACGAGGGACTCGACGTGCGCCACAATCCCGAGTTTACCCTCCTTGAGATTTATCAGGCATATACCGACTTCCACGGCATGATGGATCTTGTCGAGGAGCTTTACAGAACCGTCGCTCTCAAGGTGCTCGGCACCGCGGTCGTCACCTATGACGGCGTGGAGATAGACCTCTCAAAGCCCTTTGCCCGCATGACGATGGTCGAGGCCGTCAAGAAATATTCCGGCGTCGACTTTGCGGAAATAGATCTGGAAACCGCCCGTTCGCTCGCAAAGGAGCGCGGCATAGAGTTCGAGGAGAGACATAAGAAGGGCGATCTGCTCAACCTCTTCTTCGAGGAATATGTCGAGGAGAAGCTCGTTCAGCCGACCTTTATTACTGAGCACCCGGTTGAGATATCCCCGCTTGCAAAGAGAAAGCCCGATGACCCGGATTATACCGAGCGCTTCGAGCTGTTCATAACCTGCCGCGAGATGGCCAACGCCTTCTCCGAGCTCAATGACCCCATCGACCAGCGCGGCCGCTTTGAGGCTCAGGAGGAGCTGTTTGCCGCCGGCGACGACGAGGCTAACCACACCGATGAGGACTTCCTCATGGCTCTCGAATACGGTATGCCCCCGACAGGCGGCATAGGTATCGGCATCGACCGCTTCGCCATGCTCCTGACGGACAGCTACTCTATCCGCGACGTTCTGCTCTTCCCGACGATGAAGTCGCTCGACGGCGACGCTTCGAAGAAGACGGTCGTGATTGAAGAAAAAGAGGAAGAAGCTCCCGAGACAGTAGACTTCTCTAAGGTCGAGATAGAGCCCCTTTTCAAGGACTTTGTCGATTTTGAGACGTTCAGCAAGTCCGACTTCAGAGTAGTCAAGGTCAAGGAGTGCACCGCAGTGCCCAAGAGCAAGAAGCTGCTCAAGTTCGTGCTCGACGACGGCTCCGGCACAGACCGCGTTATTTTAAGCGGTATCCACGCCTACTACGAGCCCGAGGAGCTTGTCGGAAAGACCTGCATCGCCATAACAAATCTGCCGCCCAGACCCATGATGGGCATAGATTCGTGCGGAATGCTGATATCCGCCGTACATTCGGAGGAGGGCGAGGAGAGACTCAATCTTCTCATGGTCTCCGACCGCATCCCCGCGGGCGCAAAGCTCTATTGATATATGAAGATATCGGTTGCTCTTGCCGCGTATAACGGCGAGAAATATATAGGAGAACAGATAGAATCCATACTCCCTCAGCTCGGTGAGGACGGCGAGATAGTCGTCAGCGACGACAACCCCGCGGGCAGAACCCGCGAGACGGTCGAGTTCTATTCGGCATATGACGCGCGCGTAAGGTATGTCGAGGGCACGGGCGAGGGTGTATGCAGAAATTTTGAAAACGCTATTCTCAACTGTTCGGGGGATATTATCTTCCTGTGCGATCAGGACGACGTATGGCTCCCGAACAAGGTTGAGCGTGTTATGAAAGCGTTTGAAAACGGCGCGGATGTTATTCTGCATGACGCCGTGATGACAGACGGGGAACTGAATGTCACAGACGAGTCCTTCTTCAGCCTCAACGGCTCGAAGAGGGGATTCTTCAAAAACTTCGTGAAGAATTCATACATGGGCTGCTGCATGGCGTTCAGGCGCGATTTCGAGCCTGAGTTCATGCCGTTCCCGAAGGATCTCGCCATGCACGACTGGTGGATAGGACTCAACGCCGAGTTAAAGGGCAAGGTTGAGTTTATATATGAGCCGCTGATAAAGCACCGCTGCCACGGCGGCAACGTAACGGGCGGCAAAACCACCGCCGCTCAGAAGCTATCCTGGCGCATTCACATGGTAGGAGACATATTGCGTTTTAAAAACGCAGACTGACGCCGAACGAAAGCCTGCATCAGCATTTAAAGAGGTGTGAAATTGGGAAGATATAAGGTCACCGGATGCATAGTGACGCACAACAATATGCATTCTATCAAAAAGACCCTTGACTCTCTGCTCGAGTTTACCCGTGCCGATTTTAAGCTCTACGTTGTGGACAACTCCTCAACCGACGGCACCCCCGAGTTTATCGAGCGGAATTACCCGCAGCTTGAGCTTATCCGCAACGCCGGAAACACCGGCTTCGGAGCGGGTCATAATCTCATAATCGACAGACTTGATTCAAAGTACCACGTCGTCATAAATCCGGATATCACGGTGAGGGACGACGCAATATCCGCGCTTGCGGATTATCTCGAGGAGCACGAGGATATCGGGCTGCTCGGCCCGAAAATATGCTTCCCCGACGGGCGTATGCAGATTCTCGGCAAGCGCGACCCGAAAATAAAGTATCTTTTCGCGAGCCGCTTGCGCAACGAGGAAAAACCGAGCAAGCTCCTGCGCGAATATGCAATGCTCGACGAGGACTATACAAAGCCCTTTGACATTGAAAACGCATCCGGCTGCTTTTTCATGATAAGGACGGAGCTGTTCCGCAAAATCGGCGGCTTCGACGAGGGCTATTTCCTCTATTTTGAGGACAGCGACATAACCCGCACCGTGCGCAAATATGCCCGTGCGGTATTCGATCCCGAGGTCGTTGTCTATCACGAGTGGGAGAGGGAGTCAAAGTATAATTTAAGACTCCTGTTCGTCCATATCCGTTCGATGTTCTACTATATGAGAAAGTGGAGGTGATCCGGATGAAGAAATACTTCAAGAACTTTTATAAGTACCGCTTTCTTTTCGGCGAAATAGTTCGCAAGAACATCAAGCTGCAGTACAGAAACTCGGTTCTCGGTATGTTCTGGACATTCCTTCAGCCGCTCCTGACGATGATCGTGCTCGCGTTCATCTTCGGAAATATCTTCGGACATGATGAGTCGAAGGTTCTCAATTATCCCGTGTACCTGCTCTGCGGCCGTCTGCTCTACGAATTCTATTCGCAGGCGACCAAGCGCGCCATGCGCTCTATAAGAAACAGTGCGTCGGTCATAAAGAAGGTATATGTGCCGAAGTACATATACCCCATGGCGAATGTCGCCTCCAACTTCATAACATTCCTCATCTCGCTTCTGGTGCTGGTTTTTGTTATGGGCTATTATCTGATATTCACCGACACCGCCATGCGCCTGACTCCGTATATATTCCTCTCCTTTGTGCCGATAATTATTCTCTTTGTGCTCTGCGTGGGCGTGGGAATGATACTTTGCACCATGGAGGTATTTTTCAAGGATGTCGAGTATATGTACGAGGTTTTCTGTATGCTGCTGTTCTATGCGACTCCCATCTTCTACGATGTGGAGACCCTGCGTATAACCAACAAGTATGCACAGTATGCGCTCATGGCGAACCCGCTCTACTCGATAGTCTCGATGTTCAGAGACTGCGTGCTTTTCGGCAGGGCGATGAATCCGCATCATATAATCTACTCGGCCGTTTTCAGCATAGTTATGCTGCTCATAGGCGTGCTGGTGTTCTACAAGAAGCAGGATGACTTCATCCTGCACATCTGATGGGAGGGCGTAATTATGGGCGACGTAATGGTTGACGTAAATCATGTCAGCATCAGATTCATTCAGAATCAGGAAAAGGTAGACAATCTCAAGGAATATTTCATAAAGCTCGTCACGCGCAAGCTCAAATACGACGATTTCTGGGCGTTGACCGATGTCAACTTCCGGATCGAAAGAGGCGAGAGGCTCGGTGTGCTCGGCTTCAACGGAGCCGGAAAGAGTACCCTTTTAAAGACCGTTGCGGGTGTTCTCAAGCCCACAAAGGGCACGGTTACGACAAGGGGAGTTATCGCCCCTCTGCTTGAGCTCGGCGCGGGCTTTGACATGAACTATACAGGCAAGGAAAACGTCTATCTCTACGGCGCAACTATGGGCTATTCGAGAAAGTACATCGAGGAGCGCTACGATGAGATAGTCGAGTTTGCCGAGCTCAAGGACTTTATGCATGTACCGGTCAAGAACTATTCCTCCGGTATGCGCGCGCGTCTCGGCTTTGCGATAGCCACTGCGGTTGACCCGCAGGTGCTTATCCTCGACGAGGTGCTCTCCGTCGGCGATGCCCGTTTCAGAGCCAAGAGCGAAAAAAGGGTCATGTCGATGTTTGAAAACAATGTAACGGTGCTTTTCGTCTCGCACTCGACAGAACAGGTGCGCAGACTCTGCAACAAGGCCATAATCCTCGACCACGGCAAGATGATTGCCTCCGGAACGAGCGACGAGGTCTGCGATATCTACGACCGCATGGTCAAGGGAACAAAATAAAGAAAGGGTGTTTTTCAGATGGTCATAGGAGCAATTTTTGCCGGCGGAATCGGCAGCAGAATGGGCAGCGCAGATATGCCTAAGCAGTATCTCCAGCTCGGCTCAAAGCCGATAATAGTCCATACGATAGAGAAATTTGTCGTCAACCCCGGGATAGACCGTATAATAGTCCTCTGCCCCAAGGCGTGGATAGCCCACACAAGGGATATAGTGAAAAAATATCTCGGCGCCGAAATAGCCGAGAAGATAAGCATAGTCGAGGGCGGCGCGACAAGAAACGGAACTCTCGAAAATGCGCTCAAGTTTGTCAATGACAATTTTGACATTGACTCAGACAGCGTCATTGTTACTCATGACGCGGTTCGTCCGTTTGTCACCCACAGGATAATATCGGAAAATATCGAGGCGGCCGAGAAATACGGCGCGTGCGATACCGTCATTCCCGCAACGGATACCATTGTCCGCAGCGAGGACGGCATGAACGTCAGCAGCATCCCGACCCGCAGCGAGCTCTATCAGGGTCAGACTCCGCAGTCGTTTAAAATCAAGGAGCTTGAGAGCGTGCTTGACAGCCTCACGCATGACGAGAAGAACACGCTCACGGACGCTTGTAAAATCTACACTATAAAGAACAAGCCCGTCCGCATTGTTGACGGCGAGGTGTTCAATATCAAAATAACCTACACCTATGATCTCAAAGTTGCAAACGCACTTCTGGGGGTTGTTGAAAAATGATAAACGAAGTATATCAGCTCATAGCGCCCAAGCTTATCGACACGGCGTATAAAGAGATAGACCTTTCGAAAAACGAGGTCATTCTCCGCCCCGTCAAGATGTCGATATGCAAGGCCGATCAGCGCTATTATCAGGGACTGCGTCAGCTCAACATACTGATGAAGAAGCTGCCCATGGCGCTTATTCATGAGTGTGTCGCCGAAGTAATATATGACCCGAGCGGTGAATTTTCGGTCGGCGAGATGCTCATTCCCATCCCCAATACGCCCACCGAAAAGGATCCTGTCATCGCGGAAAACTATCTTCGTTCGAGTCACTTCTGCTCGAGCGGCTATGACGGCTTTATGCGCGACTATATCCAGATGCCTCACGACCGCCTTGTCAAGATGCCCGACGGCTTCGATATGCGCGTAGCGTCGTTCTCCGAGCTTGTGAGCGTCAGCGTGCAGTCCATATCGCGCTTTGAAAAGTTTGCGAATGTGAACCGCCGCAGAATAGGCATATGGGGCGACGGAAATGTCGGCTTCATAACCGCCCTGATGCTGCATTACCTCTATCCCGAGGCCGAGCTCTATATCTTCGGCACGCTTGAGGACAAGCTCAATTTCTTCACCTTTGCGAAAGAGACCTTCCATGTTGATGCGGTGCCCGAGGGCGTATCAATCGACCACGCATTCGAGTGCGTCGGCGGCCCCGGCTCAAGACCCGCGATAAATCAGATGATAGACCTCATCGAGCCCGAGGGCAGCATTTCTCTCATGGGCGTCAGCGAGAACTTTGTCGATATCAACACGAGAATGGTGCTCGAAAAGGGTCTCAATCTCTTCGGCTCTTCGCGCAGCGGCAGGAGCGACTTCCTGCGCACCATGCAGATTTTCAAGGATCATCCGGAGGTCGGCCACTATCTCGAAAACCTCATCGGCGACGAGTTCAAGGTTCGCAGCATCCCGGATATCCATAAGGCATTCAACGCCGATTATATGAGAAACTTCGGCAAGACCGTTATCGATTGGGATAAATAATGAAAAAGCTGTTTTATACTATCTACGCAGTGATATTCAGAATATGCCGCCTTTTCCCTGTCAAAAGGGGAAGGGTGGCTTTGGTATCTCCGCACAACGCCGATTTTAACGATTCTCTCGGCGCTGTCAAGGCGGAGCTTGAGAGGCGCGGAGGCTATGACATAAAGCTCATAACCCGCCGCGATATCGAGCTTTCAAAGAATCCCGCGAAGCTCATCAAGGGCGCGTTCAGGTTCTTTTTCGTCAGCTCATACCGCCTCGCAACGGCGCAGTATGTCTTTTTAAACGACAATTTTATGCCCCTCGCCTATATCAAGCTCAGCCCGCAGACGAAGGTCGTCCAGCTCTGGCACGCCGAGGGCGTGTTCAAGCGCTTCGGGCTCTGCTCGGCTCTGCCTCCCGAAATAGAGGAGCTTGAGAAGCGCTGCTGCAAGCGCTATACCCACGCGGTCTGCTCGTCGAAGAATGTCGTGCCGTATTATGCCAAGGCGTTCGACCTGCCGGAGGAGCGAGTGCTGCCCTTGGGAAGCGCGCGGACGGACAGATTTTTCGCCCCCTGCGACACGGAAAAGCTCCGGACGGATTTCGATGCAAAGTATCCGCAGTGCAGGGGAAAGAAGCTCGCGCTCTATGCCCCTACCTTCCGCGACGACCCTAAGCGCGACGGCGAGATAATGAAAAATTTCGATGCGCAAAAATTTGCGGAACGCTTTTCCGACGAATATGCTCTGCTTATCCGACTGCATCCGCAGGTGCATACGGGCGAAGTGGACGCGGGCGAGAGTGCAATAGATATGACGGAATACCCGGATGTCGGTGAACTTGTCCGGATATGCGACCTGCTGATAACCGACTATTCCTCGATATGCATGGACTTTGTCCTGCTCAAAAAGCCCTGCCTTTTCTATGCGTTCGATCTTGAAGAATATGAGCGCGAGCGCTCGTTCTTTTTCAGCTATGAGGACTATGTGCCGGGCAAAACGGCGAAAACCTTTGACGGCCTGCTCGATATGATAGCGAGCGAAGATTTCGGAAAAGACAGGCAGGAGAAATTCAGGGAGTTCAATTTTGACGTTTTCGACGGCAAAAGCGCCGAGAGAACAGTCGATGCGATAGTCAAATAAGGGCGCAGCACTTGACAGATTGCGAGCTTTTATTGTATAATTAACCGTTAGAAACAAGCTTTATCAGATAGTCAAAGGAGGGACGCGCCAAAGGCGCGGCTTATATGTCAGGACATTCAAAATGGAGTACCATCAAGAGAAAGAAAGAGAAAACGGATAACCAGCGCGCGAAGATCTTCACGAAGATCGGCCGCGAGATAGCCGTTGCGGTACGCGAGGGCGGCCCCGACCCGGCGTCGAACTCGAAGCTCAAGGATATCATTTCCAAGGCCAAGGCGAACAACGTTCCCAACGACAACATAGACCGTATCATCAAGAAGGCTGCCGGCGACGGCAACGCGGACAACTACGAGGAGATCATGTACGAGGGCTACGGTCCGTCGGGTATCGCCGTTATAGTTGAAACGCTTACGGATAACCGCAACAGGACTGCCGGCGATATGCGCCACTATTTCGACAAGTTTGGCGGCAACATGGGTCAGAGCGGCTGCGTCTCCTTCATGTTCTCGAAGCAGGGCGTTATTGTTATAGAGAATGACGGCGATATTGACGAGGAGAAGCTGATGGAGGATGCTCTCGAGGCAGGAGCCGTTGACTTCCTGACCGACGACGGAGTTTTTGATATCCGCACAGAGCCCGCCGACTTCTCCGCCATATGCGAGGATCTTGAGAAGAAGGGCTACACATTCCTCTCTGCAGAGGTCGAGTATGTTCCCTCGAGCTACACAAGACTCGAGAACGAGGACGATATCAAGAACATGAGCAAGATGCTCGAGATGTTCGAGGATAACGACGACGTTCAGAACGTCTGGCACAACTGGGAAAACGCCGACGACGCAGAGTAAAATTAAAAAAAGACAGAGCCGCCATAAGGCAGAGTGTCTGTCAAACAGATTCAGTCCCGACAGTATAATGCCTGTCGGGACTTTTTATATAAATCGAAGCCGGATGAGATATTGGCAAATTGGGGTTTTGCAGCGCCGTTGCAAGTATGCTCCCCTGCAGGGGAGCCGGCTCGGCGAAGCCGAGACTGAGGGGTTATTGCACGGATTTACCCCTTTACATAGACTGTTTTGTTTCTCAATGTCTTTGTAGGGGTCGGCGACTCGACGACCCTTTGACGCGTTAGCGTCACTGAAAATCTTTTCATTTCGCTCATGTTTTGTAATACGCTCTTGCTTGCGGCTTGCCCCCTGTGCCGCCTACGGCGGCAGCGGTGCGTCGAGTCGCCGTACCCTACAAAGTGAATAACCGCAAGTCACGGCAAAAATCGCGGGCGGATGATATCCGCCCCTGCGCGATTATGCTGATTTGCAATATTAAAATTGTTTGCCTGACAGCAGTTTATTTCCCGCAACCCCCGATTCACCGAACCGATTTTATACACCTTGAAAACTAAACAACGCAGACGGCGTCGAATGAAAAGGGGAAACCCCCAGAGCACCGGAAGCTCTGGGGGCGATGGGGAACTGATTTGCCGCCGCCCGCACAAGCGGCGACAATCGAGGAGTAATTAAATTTAGTTTTGCCGCACAGATGACCCCTTTACGGATCGGTTCTGCCGGAGGTCGAGCTGCCAACTGCCGCAACCGACATAACAACTGCCAATACCAAAATGATTCCTAATGCCTGTATTACCATTTTTGTTTCCTCCTTAACCGTTTCGTAGTTTCTCTTTCCTACTGTACCTATAGTATATACCGGGCGAGGTGATAAAGCTACCACAAAACGATTACAGTTAAATACAAAATGGTTACAAAGAAAGATTAAATTGTAACATTTCTGTAACAATTCGCGCCGAATTTGTCAGTTCGTGAGCTCAACGAGGTCTTTTATGCTCAGCTCCGGCTGTAAAGCGCGGTTGACGGCCAAAGAGAGCAGTCCAGAGCAGCGCTCTATAAGCAGGTCGATTTCCTTGGGCGTGACCATCATTTTTGTGTCGGCTGCGGCTTTTTCCGTGTGCCGCCCGGATACGTCGCGGGCGAGAGTCTGCGCGTCAACAACCGTAGGCACACCCACGGATATGACAGGCACGCCGAGCGTCCTGCGGCTTATCTCGGCGCGGGAATTGCCGACTCCCGAGCCCGGGATTATGCCGCTGTCGGATATCTGAACCGTGCTGCCGAGCCTGCCGAGCTTGCGTGCGGCGAGTGCGTCGACGACTATCACGGCGCAGGGCTTTATCACATTCACGGCGCCCAAGAGAAGCTCGCCCGTCTCGACCCCCGTCTGCCCGAGCACGCCGGGCGCTATAGCCGCGACGGGACGCAGGCTGCCCAGTCCCAACTGTTCGCATAGCTCTCGCTTAAGATGCCTTGTCACAAATACGCCCCTTATGAATTTAGGGCCGAGCGCGTCGGGCGTTATATTCGTGTTGCCGAGCCCCGCCGCGAGCACCGTGCCGTCTTTCGGCAGCAGTCGGGAGAGCTCCCGCGCCACGGCGTCCGTCAGCTCGTCGCTTATGCGTGAGGAGCGCGCAAAGGACTGCGACTGAACCGTTATATATTCTCCGCAGGGCTTGCCGAGAGCCGCCTCACCGCGGCTGTCCGTGATTTTCAGGCGGGTTATCTCCGCTCCCGCGCTTTTGAATTCCGTGCATTCCACGCCGTCGATTTTGCCGCCCTCGAGATTTTCGCGCACCTCGAGCGCGAGGTCTGTTCTGAAGTTCATTTTTTCGTCCCCGTTTCGCTTTCGCAGAGCGCGAAAGGCAAAAAATTTTCTTTTTCTCTTGCATTTTGCCAAAGTCTATGATAAGATAATTAACTGTATGATGAAGGAGGTGCAAAAATGCCTAATATCAAGTCAGCTAAGAAGCGTGTTCTCGTCAACAAGACAAAGACCGCACGCAACAAGTCCCGCAATTCAGCCCTTAAGACTGCCATAAAGAAGGCTCACGCCGCTGCTGAGACCAATGCGGCAGATAAGAAGGAAGTTGTTAACGCAGCTATAAAGAAGGTCGATCAGGCAGCAGCCAAGGGCCTTATTCATAAGAATAACGCTGCCCGCAAGAAGTCCGCTCTTGCAAAGCTTCTCAACGAGGCGTAAAATTGCAAAACAAAACGGTTAACGGTTCTGGCTTTTGCCATGACCGTTAATTTTTTTGCCCGCCGTTTTAAATGCGTTGTAATATTTTATTTATTTATTAATTTTTTTCGGTATGGTTTGACTTTTTCGGATGTTTAGCGTATAATCATAATTGTTAAAATTTGAACAGGAGGTGAAACCATGGACAAGGCCAAGAAGATAATCAAAATCGTCGCTATCATCATCGCTGTTGCAGCAGCTGTTGTCGGTGTGGCGTTTGCAGTCAAGAAGATTATAGACAAGAAGAAGGCTGTTGCTGACGAGCCGGAGAATTACGTCTCCTGCTCCTGCTGCGATACCTGCGCACCCGCAGCCAACTGATTTTAGAAAAAATTCACCTGCTACACGCATTGTCGTATGGCAGGTGATTTTTCTCATTTTTCCTTAGGTCTTGAGACAAACGACGCGATAAGACCGCAGAGAACGGCCGCCGTTATGCCCGCGCTCGAGGCGCTGAGCGGCCCCGTGAGAATGCCGAGCGCACCTCTCTCGGCTATCGCCTCCCGGACTCCCTTGACCATGGCAAAGCCGAAGCCCGTGAGCGGCACGGTGGCTCCCGCGCCCGCCCATTTTGCTATCGGCGCGTATATTCCGAGCCCGCCGAGCGCAACTCCCGCCACGACGAAGCAGACGAGTATGCGCCCGGGAGTGAGCTTTGTCAAATCCATTATTATCTGACCGACGGCGCATATGGCACCGCCGACCGCGAATGCCTTCAAAAGGCTGAGAAATATATCCATACAATCACCCGAAAATTATTTTCAAGCTTATTTTTGCCCCTACGCGCGGCGATATTCACGGCTTTTGAGTCAAAACAAATTGATTATTCCGAAGTTAATAAAATTTTTACAGATAAAGTATTGACAAACGGCGATAATATTAATAATATCTATACTATAGAGAAGAGAAGCGGAAGATATTTCCGAATCTTCAAAACAAAAGGTTGATTTTAAAATTACAGTATAAGGAGAAATAAAAATGTCAACTTTTGAAAGAGTCCAGAAAATTATTTGCGAGCAGCTCGAGATAGACAGCCATCTCGTTACCGAGGATGCATCTATTTCCGGCGATCTCGGCGCAGACAGCCTTGACCTTGTCGATCTTTCGATGTCCATCGAGGAAGAGTTCAATCTCGAGGTTCCCGACGATGTTCTCGATCATATCAGAACTGTCGGTGATATCGTTAAGTTCATTGACGATAACGAGTAATCAGTAACAATCAATAACGAAGGGGCTGTTTTGTATTGGACTCAATATGAAACAGCCCCTTTTGCCGCAACGGAGGGAATATAATATGATACTGAAAAATGCGGATATATTTGATTTTGATTTTAATCTCCGCCGCGCCGACCTGCGCGTTGAGGACGGTTTGATAGCCGAGATAGGTGAAAATTTAAGCGGCACAGAGGAGCACGACCTCTCTGGCTACGTCATTCTGCCCGGATTTATAGACATACATATTCACGGCTGCGGTGGGGCGGATTTCTCCGACGCTCTGCCGGACACGCTCGAAACAATGTCGAAAACGCTCGCACGCTTCGGTGTGACCTCGTTCTGCCCCGCATCTATGACCCTGCCCTATGACAGGATAGAGCGGGCGTTTGAGAGAGCGGCCGAGTATATCGGCAAAGAGAGCGGCGCTTATATTCACGGTATCAATATGGAGGGGCCGTTCCTCTCCTATGCAAAGCGCGGCGCACAGAATCCCGAATATCTGCGCGAGCCCGACATAGACGAGCTTAAAAAGCTCGACAAAATCTGCAAGATAAGGCTTGTGTCGCTGGCGCCAGAGCTTCCCGGGGCGATTGAGTTTGCGCGCGAAGCGGCAAAAATATGCACCGTATCCGCCGCGCATACCGCCGCAACTTTTGAACAGGCGGAGCTCGGCTATAAAAACGGAATAACCCACACGACGCATCTTTTAAACGGTATGGATCCGATATATAACCGCAAGCCCGGCGCGGCAGTGGCTGCGCTCAGAGCCGAGAATGCCACGGCGGAGCTGATAAGCGACGGAATGCACATCCACCCATCCTATCTCGCTCTGCTCTATAAGATACTCGGTGAGGACAGAAGCGTTGCGGTCAGCGATTCCATGTGTGCCTCGGGACTCGGCGACGGCGAATACGAGCTGGGCGGCACTACGGTATATGTCAGAGGCGGCAAGGCGCTGCTTTCGGACGGCACGATAGCCGCAAGCACCACAAATATTTTTGCGGAGTTTAAGAATATTCTCTCGTTCGGCGTGCCGCTGCGCCAGGCGGTGAAATCCTGCACAATAAATCCCGCCCGCGCCATAGGCGTCGATTCCGTGACGGGCAGCATAGCGCTCGGCAAGCGCGCGGACTTAACCGTCCTCTCGTCCGATTTGACCGAGCTTCGGTGCGTTTATATAAAGGGAAAAAGGGCATAAAAAAGTATGCAAACCGCAGCTTATGTGGTATAATATGATATCTGAGATTTGATGCACGGAGGCTGACATGAATTTTCTTGTTATCGACGGAAACAGCATATTGAACCGCGCGTTTTACGGCATAAAGGTGCTCACGACGAAGGACGGCAGATTCACCAACGCCATTTACGGCTTTATGAATATCTTCCTGCGCCTCAAGGATGAGTGCCAACCCGAGGCGGTGGCGGTGGCATTCGATGTAAAGCAGCCGACATTTCGCCACGAGATGTACGGCGGCTATAAGGCGACAAGAAAGGGCATGCCCGACGAGCTCGCTCAGCAGCTGCCCGTGCTCAAGGAGCTGCTCGAAGCCATGGGTGTGCCGATAGTGGAGAAGCCCGGCTATGAGGCGGACGATATCCTCGGCACTCTCGCGCGCCACAGCGGCAGCGCCGCCTGCACGATAGCCACGGGAGACAGAGACAGTCTCCAGCTCGTGTCCGAGAGCGTCAACGTTCTTCTTGCCGCGACGAAGATGGGCAGACCCGTGACCGACAGATATACGCCCGAGGCCGTGCGCGAAAAATACGGCGTTGAGCCCGAAAAGCTCATTGATATAAAAGCTCTCATGGGCGACAGCTCGGACAATATCCCCGGCGTTGCGGGAATAGGCGAAAAGACGGCGGGCGATTTGATAGCCCGCTTCGGCTCGATTGAATATATCTACGACAATATTGACACGATAGACATAAAACCCGGCGTGCGGGACAAGCTGAAAAAAGACAGGGATATGGCATTTTTGAGCAAGAAACTCGGCACGATAAACTGCGATATTCCGATAGACAGCGACCCGCAGAGCTATTTGCTCAAGACGCCCGACAATTTCAAGGTCACGAGAATGCTCGCGGACCTTGAGATGTTTAAGCTTATAGACCGCCTCGGCCTTGAGATATCGAGCGCAGCCTCCGAGCCTCGGCGCGAGGAGAAACCCGTGCCCGTCTGCGCGGAGGATGATTTCGATCAGCTCATGACGCGCCTTAAATCGGACGGCGAGAGCTATTTTCTATGGGACGGCGAAAAATGCCGCTTCGACCTCGGGGATAAAGTCCTCGTGTGCGACTGCGAAAACGAAGGCTTCTATCCGTTTTTTGTGAAGCTGCTTGAGGACAGAAATATAAAGAAATACACGGCGAATATAAAGTCCCTCTACTCGTTCGCGCAGGGCTGCTCGGCGCTGTGCAGGAATATGTGCGGCGATTTGGAGCTTGAGGGATATGTTCTCAATCCCTCCGCCTCGTCCTATGATGCTCTGCGTCTTGCGGGCGAATATTCGGCGGCGGTGCCTACGGAGAGCGGCGATGAGAACGACTGTGCCGCCGCATCGCTTCGCAGGCTCTTTGCGGCTATGAATAAAAAAATAGAGGAAAACGGTCAGCAGAAGCTGCTTTATGATATCGAGCTTCCGCTCGCCCGCGTGCTCTCGTCAATGGAGCGGACGGGCTTCGCCGTCGACCGCGACGGAATAGCCGAATTCGGAAGCAGACTCGGCGAGAGAATAGCCGATATAGAGCGCGAGATTTATTCGCTCGTCGGCTATGAGTTCAACTTGAATTCACCCAAGCAGCTCGGCGAGGCGCTTTTTGACAAGCTCGGTCTGCCGGCAAAGAAAAAGACAAAGAACGGATATTCGACCGACGCACAGGTGCTTGAATCGCTCGAAAACAAGCATCCCGCGGTGCGCGATATCCTTGAATACAGGACGCTTTCAAAGCTGAGGTCGACCTATTGCGACGGTCTGCTCAAGGTCATAGGCGAGGACGGACGCATACGCTCGACCCTCAATCAGACCGAGACGAGGACGGGCAGGATTTCTTCTGCCGAGCCGAATCTTCAGAATATCCCCGTGCGTTCGCCGCTCGGGCGCGAGATGCGCAAATTCTTTGTTGCGCGCCCCGGCTGCGTGCTCGTTGACGCGGACTATTCGCAGATCGAGCTGCGCGTGCTTGCCCATATTTCGGGCGACGCAAATATGATAAGGGCGTTCAACGACAACACGGATATCCATACTGTCACCGCATCCGAGGTGTTCGATATGCCGCCGCAGCTTGTCACCCCGATGATGAGAAGCCGCGCAAAGGCGGTCAATTTCGGCATAGTCTACGGTATCGGCGCGTTCTCGCTCGCCAAAGATATCGGAGTCAGCCGCAGCGAGGCGGACGAATATATAAAGGGTTATCTCAGGCACTATTCGGGCGTTGACAAATATATGCACGATGTAGTCGAAAAGGCGAAGAAGGACGGCTATGCCGAGACGATGTTTGCGCGGCGCAGATATCTCCCTGAGCTTACGGCGTCGAACGCCAACACCCGCGCTTTCGGCGAGCGTGTGGCGCGAAATATGCCCATTCAGGGCACGGCGGCCGATATAATAAAAATAGCCATGATAAGAGTCTATGAACGCCTTGAGCGCGAAAACCTGGCGGCGAAGCTTATTATGCAGGTGCACGATGAGCTGATAGTCGAAGCGCCGGAGAACGAGAAGGAGCGCGTGAGCGTGCTGCTTAAAGAGGAAATGGAGAACGCGGTAAGACTCTCCGTCGGACTCGTTGCGGATGTGCATTCCGGGCGCACATGGTATGACGCAAAAGGCTGATAAACGGAGGCAAATATGAATCTGGTTTTTGTTTGTACGGGCAACATCTGCCGCAGTCCGATGGCGGAGGGGATGTTTAAAAAGCTGCTCGAGGAAAAGGGCGAGAGCGGTATAGATTGCTCAAGTGCGGGGCTTGCCACCTTTGACGACCGCCCCGCAAGCGACAATGCGCAGAGCGTTGCGCTCGAATACGGCGTGGATATCTCGGAACATCTCTCGCGGATGCTTACGAGAAGTATAGCGCGAAAGGCGGATTTGATAGTCTGCATGACCGACGAGCAGTTTGAAACTTTAAACCGCATGATACCCGACGAAAAATTATATGTGCTCGCCGGCGGAGTCGATGATCCCTACGGCTGCGATATCGAGGTCTACCGCGAGTGCGCGAAGAAGATAAACGGCGCATTGCCCGAACTCTACGAGAAGATAAAGAGCGGGAGCTGATGGATATTTTTAAAATTGAAACGGTTCCGATGTCGGAGGAATACATAGGCGGCGTCGCGTCGCTTGAGCGCGAATGCTTTTCGCATCCGTGGAGCGAGGCGTCGCTCAGAGAGGAGCTTGATAACAGTCAGGCTCATTTTCTCTGTGCGGCAGCGGACGGCAGAGTCGTCGGCTACATCGGCGTGCAGGAGATAGCGGGCGAGGCATATATAACGAATGTCGCCGTGTCCGAAGAGTTTCGCCGCCGCAAAATAGCGGAAAGACTGCTCGATGAGGCGGAACGCGGCGCAAGGGAACGCGGCTGCGCGTTTATAACGCTCGAAGTTAGGGCTTCAAACGCCCCCGCAAAGGCGCTCTATGTAAAACACGGCTTTGAACAGGTCGGAACAAGGAAGAATTTTTACTCCGATCCGCGCGAGGATGCGGAGATAATGACAAAGTTTTTTGACAGATGAGGTTTTGATGAGATGAAGATACTTGCAATCGAGTCCTCCTGCGACGAGACCGCCGCGGCGGTCGTTGAGGACGGCAGACACGTTATTTCAAGCGTCATAGCGTCGCAGGTAAAGGAGCATATACTCTACGGCGGAGTTGTGCCGGAGATAGCGTCAAGGCGCCATGCGGAGGCAATATCCGGCGTTGTGGGCGAGGCTCTCGACAGAGCTGAAATGAAGATCGGCGACGTTGACGCAATAGCCGTGACCTATGCTCCCGGGCTGATAGGTGCGCTGCTCGTCGGCGTGAATTTTGCAAAGGGACTCGCGTTCTCCGCGAACAAGCCGCTCGTGCCCGTGCACCATCTGCGCTCGCATATCGCGGCGAACTATATAACTCACCCCGACCTTGAGCCGCCGTTTCTGGCGCTCGTTGTTTCGGGCGGTCACAGCCATATAATCGAGGTGCGCGACTATACGGATTTTAACGTCATAGGAAGAACGCGTGACGATGCGGCGGGCGAGGCCATGGACAAGGCTGCGCGCGCCATGGGACTCGATTATCCCGGCGGCGTGAACCTCGACAGGGTGTCGAAAAACGGCGATCCGAAGAGCTATAAGCTTCCGCGTCCGCACGTTGACGGGAGCGAATACGATTTCAGCTTCTCCGGGCTCAAGACGGCGGCTGTCAATATAATCCATAACGCCAAGCAAAAGGGCGAGGAGATAAGCGTACCCGACCTCGGCGCGTCGTATATCGAGGCGGTCGTCAGATGTCTGCGCGAAAACACCGAAAAAGCGGCGCTGAACCTCTGCTTTGACAAGATAGTATTGGCGGGCGGCGTGTCCGCAAACTCGCGTCTGAGAGCAGAAATGCAAGAGGTATGCAAGGCTCATTCGTGGTCGCTTTTCATGCCCGAAATTTCCCTTTGCGGCGACAATGCGGCCATGGTGGGCGCCCAGGGCTACTACGAATTTAAGGCAGGAAATGTCGCTCCCTTGACCCTCAATGCCCGAGCTTCCATGCCTATTGATGAAATTGATAAAAATTTATCAAAAAAGAGCTGAATGTTAACAGTTTAGACATTGAAAAGCCGACTGTTTTAGGGTATAATACATGCTGGGTAAAGATGGTACCTTTCTTAATAGATTAGACGAAAGGAGTCAAATTTTATGAAACATTTGACGCAGAACAAGACAGTAATCGACTGGATCGAAGAGAAAATAGCTCTCGTATCTCCCGACAAAGTCATGTGGATCGACGGCAGCGAGGAGCAGCTTGACGCTCTGCGCGCAGAGGCCTGCAAGACCGGCGAGATGATTAAGCTCAACGAGGATCTTCTCCCCGGATGCCTGCTCCACAGAACCAAGCCCAACGATGTCGCACGTGTTGAAAACCGCACATTTATCTGCGCGGAGAGCGCAGACCAGGCAGGTCCGACCAACAACTGGATGGATCCCGCCGAGGCCTATAAGATGCTCTATGATATAGCTAAGGACAGCTATAAGGGCAGAACAATGTATGTTATTCCCTATTCTATGGGTCCTGTCGGCTCGCCTTTCTCGAAGATAGGCATTGAGCTTACGGATTCCATCTATGTCGTTCTCAACATGGCTATCATGACGAGAATCGGCAAGAAAGTTATAGATACCCTCGGAGACAGCAACGACTGGGTTCGCGGTCTGCACTGCAGCTGCGATATCGACCCCGAGAAGCGTTATATCTGCCAGTTCCCGCAGGATAACACCATTATCTCCGTCAACTCCGCTTACGGCGGAAACGTCCTGCTCGGCAAGAAGTGCTTTGCTCTGCGCATAGCCTCTTATCAGGGCTGGAAAGAGGGCTGGCAGGCTGAGCATATGCTTATCCTCGGCCTTGAGAATCCGAAGGGCGAAGTCAAGTATATCTGCGCGGCATTCCCGTCCGCCTGCGGCAAGACCAACCTTGCCATGCTTATCCCGCCCGAGGGATACAGAAACAAGGGCTACAAGATCTGGTGCGTCGGCGACGATATCTCCTGGATCAGAAAGGGTCCGGACGGCAGACTTTATGCCATTAACCCCGAGAACGGCTTCTTCGGAGTTGCTCCCGGCACCAACGAAAAGTCCAATCCCAACGCGCTTGCCGCGACAAGAAAAAATACCATCTTCACAAACGTTGCTCATAATCTTGACAACAACACCGTTTGGTGGGAGGGTCTCGACAAGAATCCGCCCGAGAATGCCGTTGACTGGCAGGGCAGACCCTGGAACGGCAAGACCAGCGAGGAGAAGGGCGCTCATCCGAACAGCCGCTTCACCGCTCCCGCAGTCAACTGCCCGTGCATCAGCTCCGAGTTTGAGAATCCGGCAGGCGTTCCGATTTCCGCTATCGTCTTCGGCGGCAGAAGAGCTAAGCTCGCTCCGCTGGTTTATCAGTCGAGAAGCTGGAATCACGGCGTGTTCGTCGGCTCGATAATGGCCTCCGAGACTACCGCTGCGGCAGCCGGCGCAGTCGGCGTTGTTCGCCGCGACCCCATGGCAATGCTTCCGTTCTGCGGCTACAACATGGCCGATTATTGGCAGCACTGGATCGACATCGGCGCAGGCCTCGACGAGGATAAGGCTCCGAAGATCTTCAACGTCAACTGGTTCCGCAAGGACGACGACGGCAACTTCCTGTGGCCCGGTTTCGGCGACAATATGCGCGTGCTTGAGTGGATAATCAAGCGCTGCGAGGGCATGGTTGACGCAGACGAGACCGCTATCGGCTTCGTTCCCAAGGCTGAGGACATCAACCTTGCGGGCATCGAGGACGAGGTCAGCGAGGCTCAGCTCAAGGAGATACTGAGCGTTGATAACTCCCTTTGGGATGACGAGGCAAAGGGCATCGAGGAGTTCTACTCGAAGTTCGGCGACAGACTTCCCAAGGCTCTGAGCGATGAGCTCAACACCCTCAAGGCCAATCTTGAGAAATAAGCTTAAATGAATAACGGCAGACAGGTCAACGCTTGTCTGCCGTTTGATTTTTATATGAAGGTTTATTCGAATCACGAAACGCTTTTTGCCGGCTTACGACCGCCCGCAATCTGTAAAATTCAAAAAACAGCAACCGCGATCAATATAAACCGCGGCTGTTTTCATATCTGATTTTACTTAAAGTGCCTCAAATCTTTTTACACCCTTGCGCTTGAGCTTGGCGACGGATATCGCGGCTGTGACCGCAAGAAAGACAGTAGGAATTATCGGCGCCAAAGCGGACGGCAGCAGCTGCACGGAAAGCATATACAGAGCGACAAGCACGATAGCGTACGCCCAGCCGATAAACATCGCGAGCAGGACGCCGAGGCTTTGCTTGACTGCCACGCTCTCATTGCTCCAGTTGAGGTTAGGCATCCTGAGATTCACTCTGAGCCCCGAAACGGCGCACAGGAGGGTGTATATCTGCGGGATGATTATAACCGCCGCAGAGGCGATAACATCGATGCCCAGGGCAATACAGAAGCAGATACTGCATATAAGCGCGGGGACGCAGGTAAAGAGCAAATGAAGTCCGAGCTTCGCCTTGAGTATCTGCCACGAGCTGACGGGGAGCGAGCGGGCTATCCAAAGGCTCTTGCCCTCAAGGGATATCGAGGGCGCGGTGATTATATTCATTGAGGACAGCACGCACACGCCCAAACACGAAAGCGCGGGAGCATATTCTACTAAACTCTCATTCGATTGGGTCAGAATATCAACGAGCCACGCGCCCCTTATCAGCGAAAAAATGCCGACGGCTATCAAAAACAGCGATCCGAGCGCGCAGTTGAGCATATATGAGGGGCTCGAAAGAAAACGGCTTATCTCGCGGCGCAGCAGCGCACGGTCAGCCCCTTGCCGCCTGACCGCCTTTTCTTTGTAGACGGCCTTTTCCGTCTTTCCGCTGCTTATGACGAGCTTCAGGAATGTGCGCGACATTATGAGCCATGTCACAGCGAGCAGGGCGATAACAAGCAGCGAGATTATGACGGTCGGAAGCACCTCGCCGGCGAGCGCCTTGCCGAAAATATAGAGCGGGTAGGCGGAGGCACGCACCTTTGCGGCAATAGCCTCTCTGTTTGCGACTATTCCGCTGATTATCTCGTTGGCCTTGAAGTAGATATAGTAGTAGCCGCCGAGGAACGCTACTGAAACTATAACGGTTATTATGCTCTTATTTTTGAGCTTGACCGCGATTTTTGCAACGATCCAGCCGAGTATGCACGACAGCACGAGGACAACGGCGGTGATGGCTATCGCCATTATAACCGTGCATACGGCGGATATGCCGGGGCGTGCTGTAATAAAATATACGCAGACGGCGGGCGCAATGACGACACCCGAATACATAAGCCCCATGAGGTATACGCCTATCAGACGCGCCGCCATGATATCCCGCACGGGGATAGGCATGGAGAGCAGCAGATCATTGTCCCTCGCGTCGTAGAGACTCGAATATGTGTTGAACACGCTGCCGAAAACGCCGAAAAACGCGGCGGTGGCACCCATTATCGAGAAATAGAGCCAGCTCATGCCGAAGGTTATCAGCGGGCGCATCATATATGACATATAGAAGAATATTCCGCCGATAGCAAAGACCATCAGAAAAACGAACAGCGCTATAGTGAATGCGGCGGAGCGAGAGGACTTGCTCTTGCCGGTCTTGCTGCTGACAAAGAAGCTGCGGTTCAGCTCAAGGAGCTGTTTTTTAAGAAGCGTTTTCAGCATTCTTCTCCCTCCAGTTCGAGGAACACATTCTCAAGGCTGGAGTCGCCCTTGACCTCCTCCATGGTGCCCGAGCGGATGAGCTTGCCGTTCTTTATTATTGCAACCTTGTCGCAGAGCTTTTCGGCAACCTCGAGAACGTGGGTCGAGAAGAATATTGCGCCGCCCGAGCTGCACACCTCACGCATCATGCCCTTTAACAGGTGCGAGGCGGCAGGGTCGAGACCGACGAACGGCTCGTCCATGATTATGAGCTTGGGCTCGTGTATCCACGCGGAGATTATCGCAAGCTTCTGCTTCATGCCGTGGGAATATGCGGAGATGGGCTGCGCGAGGTCGTCGGTCAGCCCGAACATATCGGCATATTTATGTATGCGCTCGCGGCGCTCATCGGCGCCGACGCCGAAAATATCCGCGATAAAGTTCAGGTATTTTATCCCCGTCATATATTCGTAGAGGTCGGGATTGTCGGGTATATAGGCGATGATTTTCTTGCAGGCGAGCGGGTCGTCCTTGATAGAAATTCCGTCTATCGTTATCTCGCCCTCGTCGAATTGCAGAATGCCCACGACGGATTTCAGCGTTGTGGTCTTACCCGCGCCGTTGTGCCCGATGAAGCCGTATATCTCGCCGGGCGCGATGTGCAGAGTGAGGTCGTCAACAGCCTTTTTCTCGCCGTAGGTTTTGGTCAGATTTTTGATGTTAAGCATAGTATCTCCTTTTCGTCCGCATAGCGGAGCGGGTATCCTTTCCCTTTAATATATATTAATATATTTTGCCACGCGAGTCAATTAAATGTGCTGCTGCGATTAAGAAAACGGGTGGGGATTTTTAATATATGATGAGATTCATCGTGTTTCCCCGCGTCGTCAAGGAAACGAAAAATCGGCACCCTGTTTATCGGATGCCGATTTGGCCGGTTCGCTCACTGCGCAAACTGGCTGTTATAGAGCTTTGTATAAAATCCGTTTTTCGCGAGCAGCTCCTCGTGCGTGCCCTGCTCGGCCACCTTGCCGTCCTTCATGACAAGTATGCAGTCGGCGTGGCGTATGGTCGAGAGCCTGTGTGCCACAACAAACGAGGTGCGCCCCTGCATGAGCGTGTTGAATGCATCCTGAACCTTTAATTCGGTTCTGGTGTCTATCGAAGATGTGGCCTCGTCGAGAATGAGCATGGGCGGCTTCATGAGCATGACGCGGGCTATGCAGAGCAGCTGGCGTTCGCCCTCGGAGAGGCCGTCATCGTCGCCTATGACCGTGTCGTAGCCGTCTTTGAGACGCTTTATAAAGCTGTGTGCGCGTGCGGCCTTTGCGGCGGCAATTATCTCCTCATCCGTGGCGTCGGGCTTGCCGAACGCGATGTTTTCGCGGACGGTGCCGTTCTTTATCCAGGTATCCTGGAGCACCATGCCGAAATGATATCTGAGGCTGTGGCGCGTTATTCCGTTTATGTTCTTTCCGTCAACCTTTATGCTGCCGCCGTCTACATCATAGAAGCGGAGCAGAAGATTTATAAGCGTGGTTTTTCCGCAGCCGGTCGGGCCGACAACGGCTATCGTCTTGCCGGACGGGGCGAAGAAATCGAAGCCGTCGATGAGCTTCCTGTTCTTGTCGTAGGAGAAGCGGACGCCGTCAAATTCGACGCTCCCCTCGGGATCGTCGAGTGTCGAGCAGTCCTCGTCCGATTTCTCCGACTTCTCGTCTATAAGCTCGAATATTCTTGCCGCGCAGGCAAGCGCATTTTGAAGCTCGGTAACAACGCCGGAGATTTCGTTGAACGGCTTTGTGTATTGGTTCGAGTAGGCGAGGAAGCTGACAAAGCCGCCGACTGTTACCATGCCGCCGATGGCGAATATTCCGCCCATGAGCCCGACTACAGCGTATATCAGATTGTTGATAAAGCGGGTCGTCGGATTGGTAAGCGACGAGAAGAATATGGATTTGAGCGAATATTTGCGCAGCTTTTCGTTGCTCTTGTCAAATCTTTCAACCGCCCTGTCCTCATATGAAAACGCCTGAACGGTCTTTTGATTCTGTATCATCTCGTTGATGAGCGCGGTCTGCTCGCCGCGCGTCTCGGACTGCTTTTTAAACATCGAATAGGTGCGCCTTGCGATGAAACGCGCCGTGAACAGTGATATCGGGGTCAGCACGACGACCGCGAGGGTTATTGCCGGGGATATGGTGAGCATGAACACGAGCGTCGCCGCTATCGTGACAATGCCGGTGAAAAGCTGCGAGAAGCCCAATATGAGTCCGTCGGCAAACTGCTCCGCGTCCGCCGTTATGCGGCTGACGATGTCGCCGTAGGGGTGGGAGTCGGCGAATGCCACGGGCAGGGTCTGCATATGAGAAAATGCCTTCGAGCGGATGTCGCGCACGGTGTTGTAGGCTATGCGGTTGTTTATTATATTCATCACCCATTGGAGCACACCGCCTACGGCAGCGCAGATGAGAATACCGAAAAGGCAGGTCTTTATTACATCAAAATCAACGTCTCCGCTGAGCTTTATTCCGTCTATCGCGCGTCCGGCGAGGACGGGGATATAGAGCGAGAGAATAACGCTTGCGACGGAGAGGATGAGCGAGAGAAACAGCAGCAGCTTGGAGCGGCCTATGACCGCGATAACGCGCTTGAAAACGGTTTTGTTCTTCACGGTCACGCATCCTCCTTTTCAAGCTGGGAATCGAAGATTTCCCTGTATACCTCGCACGAGCGCAGCAGCTCGTCGTTTGTGCCTATGCCTACTATCTCGCCCTCGTCGAGCACGACTATCGTGTCCGCATTGCGTATAGCCGCAACACGCTGGGAGACGGTTATGACGGTCGGTGCAAAGTCGGTGTTTCGCAGAGCCTTGTTTAGCGCCGCGCCGGTGGCATAGTCGAGCGCACTCGCCGCGTCATCAAGAATGAGCACCTCGGGCTTTCTGACCAAGGCTCGGGCTATCGTCATTCTCTGCCGCTGACCGCCCGAGAGGTTTTTGCCCTCCTGCTCGAGGACAAAATCGAGCTGTCCGCTCTTTTCTTCTATCATCTGCTTGGCCTGAGCAGTTTCGAGCGCCTGCCATATCTCTTCGTCCGTAGCGTCCTGCTTTCCGAAGCGGATATTATCCCTGACGCTGCCGGAAAACAGCGCTTTTTTCTGCGAGACAACGCCTATTTTAGAGCGCAGAGCCTTTGTGTCGTAGTCGCGCACGTCAACTCCGTCAACGAGCACGCAGCCGCCCGTTACATCGTAGAAGCGCGGAATGAGGTTGACGAGCGAGCTCTTGCCGGAGCCCGTGGAGCCGATAACGCCTACCGTGCTGCCGCGCGGGATTTTGAGGTCAATATTGTGCAGGGACTCCTCGCTCCCGTTGTAGGAGAGACACGCCCCGTCAAACTCAACGGAGTATTCGCATTTTTTGTCGCCCTCGGTAACTGTTCCGGGGACTGTGGCGGGCTCTATGTCGAGCACCGACTGTATGCGGTTGCCGCAGGCGATCGCCTTTGTGACGCTGATGATCAGATTCGCGAGCTTTATCAGCTCAACGAGTATCTGCGACATATAGTTATAGAGTGCAACGACCGCGCCGCGCGATATTGCGCCCGAATCGACGCGCAGTGCGCCGATATATATCAGCGCGATTATCGCAAGATTGATGAGCACGAAGGTGGCGGGATTCATGAACGCCGATATCCTGCCGACCGCCGTCTGCATCTCGGTCAGAGCCTTGTTTTTTGCGTCAAAGTCCTCGATTTCCTCATCCTCTTTGCAAAACGCCCTGACAACGCGGGTGCCGAGCAGGTTTTCGCGGGTCTTGCTCAAAAGCCCGTCTAATTTCTGCTGAACCTTGCGGTACATCGGTATGCACACGAGCATAATCGCGAACACGACCGCAGCGAGAGCGGGCACCGCAACGACGAACACGAGCGAGGACTTCGCGTCAACCGTAAACGCCATTATCACCGCGCCGAAAACGACAAACGGCGAGCGCAGCACGAGGCGCAGAGTGAGATTTGTTCCCGTCTGAACCTGATTTATGTCGCCCGTCAGGCGGGTTATGAGAGTCGGCGCGCCGAGGGAGTCGAGTTGGGAGTATGAGAGCTTTCCGATGTGACTGAACAGCGCGTGGCGTATGTCGGTAGCGAATCCGACGGACGCCTTCGCCGAGAAATACTGCGCCACAAGCGTGCTGCAAAGTCCTAAAATGCCGAGCAGACCGAGCAGCAGGCAGCGCTTGACTATATAGCCCTTGTCGCCGTTTTCTATGCCGACGTCGATTATATTCGAGACTATCAGCGGAACAGTCAGCTCAAACGCCACTTCGATGAGCTTGAAAAACGGTGCAAGAATGCTTTCTTTTCTGTATTTTTTCAAATACCTAAAAAGCTTTGTCATGCAATTCTCCTCTTGAGATATATTGAGATATATAATGTATACAATACCTTAGATAATATCACGAAAACCGCCGCTTTTCAAGATTTTTGAATGAATTTCGGTTTCTTGACATGAGCGCCCAACAGTGCTAAACTTATGCGTTGTACAAAAGAAGCGGTGTGGTGAACGATGAAAGAAAAAGCTCTCGAAAAAGACAAAGAGCTTCTCGAATGCGAAAAGCTCTGGATATTTGCCGTTATGATAGCGGTCGGCGGATTTTTGGGCGCATACACCTATGTTCAAAAGGGCGGAGTGTTCTGCAACGCGCAGACGGCAAACTTCGTGCTCATGGCGGTTCAGCTCGGTCAGGGCAATTGGCGCAAGGCGCTCTATTATCTCCTGCCCGCCTCGGCTTACCTGCTCGGCACAATTATCTCGGAATTTCTCCCAAAGCATATTAATCGCCGCAAGATAGTCCGTTGGGACACGGCATTCGTGGCGTTTGAGATGGTGTGGATATTCGCGCTCGGCTTCGTGCCGGACAGCGCACCCCCGCAGATCTGCCAGGTGGCGGTAAACTTTATCGCCTCAATGCAGTTCAACACCTTCCGCCAGGCAAAAAAGATACCCATGGCAACGACCTTCTGCACTAACCATGTCCGTCAGGTCGGCTCGAATCTTGTCAAGTGGCTTCGAAGCGGGAATAAAGAGGCGCGGGGCAAGATGTTCGCCCATCTTTTGATGATAGGCTCGTTTATAGCGGGCGCGGTGGCGTCCACATTTATCTGCGGTTATCTCGGCGGCAAGACCATATGGTGCGCGGATATATTGCTTTTGATAGTGTTCTTTGCACTCCTGCGTGCCGACCTCGGCGAGGAGCACGATAAACTCGATGTCGTTCCGCACGGACACTGATGACAAGCTATATAGCTTTACATATTAATAAAATCAAATAACAAAAGCTCCCTTGCGTTCGGTGATATGCAGATATATCAACGGATTTGCGGGGGAGCTTTAATTTTTGTATCAAAAAGCCGGAGTGATTTCTTGTAAAGTTAATCGCTTTACAAAAGCCTTTAACCCATTATGGGTATCTCAAGAAAAGTATAGGTGAAGCAATTGATAATATAGAAGATAAATGCGGCCGTCGATACAGCGTAACCGGCAAATTTTTTTGCCTTGCCCTCCGAGAGGGAAGAATACATGACGGCGCAGGCTATGAGCGTGAACATCTCGGTGAAGTAGAAAACACGCTGCCCGGAGGCATAGACGGAGGAAGAAAATCCGAGCACGGCGGCGCAGCAGACGGCGGCGCAGAACAGCACGCCGACAGTGAGCCCGAGCCTTCTGTTTTTCTTTACGAGCGCCGCAATGAGCGCAAAAATACAGCCGAGAAAAACAAAGCAAAGCGCAATAACCGCTGATTCGAGCGGGCGCAGGCTGCCGCTTTTGAACATCTTTTCAAAGCCCTTGTCGGGTGTTGCGCGGCGGACGGCGGTATATGCGGCGTTGACTCCGACACAAAGCACAAAAGCAAATGCGGCGAAAGCGGCCGAGAGCTTCTTTGCTTTTCGTGAGCCGTTGAATGCTTCGCGGACCGAGGCGCAGAGAAGAACAAGAAAGACGGAAGCGGTTATCAGCGAGAAGAAAAACGAAAAGGCGAAGTAGTTTGAAAATCCGCAGAGCAGCTTTTGAAATACGCTCATTTCCGCAAATTTTTCAAAGCCCGATGCTGCCTCCATCTCGCCGCGCCCGCGCAGACCGGGCGAGAGAATCAGCACCGCACCGGAGGCCATGCCCGTCAGAAGCGGGATGAATTGAAGAATTTTCAGCTTCTTTTGAACCGCGGAGGAAATCAGCAGAATCACCTGCAGCGCGAGCACTGCGGCACAGGCCTGCTCCTGCGATGCCGCGACAACGGCGGCGACTGCCGCGGCGGCATAGGCGGCGGGATGCACTCGCTCGCCCAATATCTCGAAAGTCAGCGGAGTTACCGCGATAAGCAGGGCTGCAAACGGGACGAGAAAAGTAAACGACCCCGCAAACCAGAATACAGACGGGTTGAGGCATGGCAGAAATACTGCCAAAGGCACGGCGCAGGCGAAGATATATCGCTGTCTTGCGTCCGTTTTTTCTCCGAAAAAGTCGGAGATGCGGCAGATGAACCACATTATATATATGATGAGTGCCGCTATAAACAGCTTCCAGAAAATCAGCGGCAGGCGCAGGAAATTTATCATCAGCCATTCGCCGACTATTCGCCCCGAAACGGTCGTGTATCGCTCATGAAGCCAGGCGGGGACGGTGAAGCCGCTGCGGTGGAGTATGCCGAGGAAGTGCCCGTCGTCGGTCTTTAGTATGAGCCGCGTGAACACAGTGCAGAAAAACAGCACTGCGGCGGAGTATCCCGCGATTATCGAGCGGGGGGATTCGCAAAATTTTTTAAGCTTTTCTCTCATCTCTGCTCACCTCCCGCCAATGCATACGGATTTTCGACGGCGCCGCTTCCGCAGAGCGTGAGCGTGTCGGCGCGAAGATATATCGCCGGGCACACGCCGCACAGCTCGTCCGCCGCAAGCGTCTTGTAGAATCCGCCCGTCGTGGTGACGGCGGTGACGCTGCTCTGATTTGTCGAAACGGGCGAGCTCGTCCAGTACCAGCAGTATCTGCGCAGGACGAAATAGCGCGAAGCGTCATTTTTGACGCACTGCTCCGTGGGGCTCTTTCGGCGGTCGGCAGCGCTTATATTTTTGAGCATATCCTTCGACGGCAGAAATACGGTATCGCCGTTTTTGTCCGCCGAAATAAGCGCGAGCTCGGCTGCCGAAAAATTATCCGTGCTTAAAAACCCGTCCCTTGAGTTGAGCCATGCGCGCAGGGGAGAGGTGAAATAATCCGAGCTGCCTATGCCGTCCTCCGACGGGTCGAACGCTTTAAAGCACAGCACCTTTTCGCTCATGAGCAGTGCGGTGTCCCCAGTGTCGATGACTCTCCAGATTATCGGCTCGCCGAGATATGAGCCCAAGGCGATGCGGTCGCCTTTTTTGAGCCTGATTTCCCGCGGCGCGCCGCCTCCTATATCGGCGGACGAGGAAAACAGCAGGTGAGCCGACTCGTCTTTCAGCTTTGCGCTCCCGATAAAGGTCAGCGCAAACAGTATTGCGGCCGCGACAACAGCCGCCCTGAAAGCCTTTTTCACCGTCTCACCTCCTAAAAGATTATTTTACATATACTATATCAAGCTCGTTGCAAGGCCCGCCGAGCTTCTGCTTCCCGGCCGAGTTGAGACCGAGCATACCGTTCGCCGCGAAAAACTCGCTCTCGATAACGCACGGTTTGTTTAGATTTTTGAGCTGCGTTGCCCTTGTGCCGGTAGTGTTGCCTATGCCCTTGACATACATGGATGAGCAGTTGCCGCCGTTTAAAAGAAATGCGTTTCTCGCTCCGTATGCAATGAGAACTTTCATCATATTGTCAAGCGGCATGAATTCGCCGATAGACATGATATATTTATTCTCGGATATCTGAGCGAAAACAGTACGGTTGTGATAATAAGTATCGTGCTCGTTGGTGGCTGCGCCGTTTGTAATGATCTGGCGCTGATAGCGCAGGGAATTGTAAACTCCCTGTGAGATATATGTTCTGCAGTTTTCGTTAGTGAGCGTCGTGACCTTCCATGTGCCGTTTTTGTATATCAGCAGCCGCTTCTGGCCTTGTCCGTCGGTGGATTCGACGGAGCCGTTGCGTATCGTGGGAGCACCTTTTTTATGTGTTGAGCCGGCCTCACCGTTTATTGCAATGAGTGAGCCGCTCTTTCTGCCCATGTCCTCGACCTTACCTACTGTGGTGCCGAGCAGCTTTTGACTTGACGCTACGCCGATGTGATCCGGAGAGCAGGTGATTATCGCAACAGTTATAATCGGCTGGTAAGTTACCGTTTTGTCATAATCTATAGCGCCGTCCGCGTTAGCCTTTTTAAACGCTTGTGTTATCTGCGGACCGTAAGCTATGCGGTGTATTTCGATATTGACTCCGTTTGCATTGAGCCTCCATGCCCTGAGCACTTTTGCGCCCGCAATGCTTTTGACGCTGCTTGCACTTATTTCAAGCTTGCCTTTGGTTGCCGAGCCGGATTGGGCGGGCTTCTTCGTTGTCGTCGGTTTCGACGTGGGCTTGGCTGCGGCAGGCTTGCTCTCTGACGGTTGCTGTGTGTCCTGCTCGGACTTCGGCTCTGTTGACTCCAAAGCCGTTTCGGAGCTTGACTCATACTCCTCGGCGCTCGTTTGTACGTCTTCGATTTCAGCTTCCAATGTGTTTTCCGGGGCGGTTGTGTCATTTTCGGGTGCTTTGGTGCCGCACGCCGAAAAGCTCATAAGAACGAGCATACAGACGAGCAAAACCGCGAAAAATTTTTTTGCCATTTTAATGCCTCCTATATAATGTTATTTCTAAGTTGATTATATCATCGTGTTCTTTAAAACTATATGCCGCACGCGCATTTTGACGAATAAATTTTCGTCATTTTGCACTCTTTTTTGTGCTGTGCGGGTGTATAATATTTCGCAATTTCCGCTTTAATGCGCTGATGCTTTATGATATAATGAAAAGCAAAGGCGGGCGAGTACGCATAGGCTAACCGTACTTCCGCGCCCTATATGCATCGCTTTTGCATAAATTCTCTGAAAGGATGAAAATATATGAAATATGCTGTAGTGCTCTGCGACGGCATGGCGGATTATCCCGTCGAGGCTCTCGGCGGCAAGACGCCGATGGAAGTTGCGAAGAAGCCCAATATCGATACACTCGCGTCAAAGGGCGAGGTCGGACTTGTGAGAACCGTTGCCGAGGGCTTGAAGCCCGGCAGCGATGTTGCAAATATGAGCGTGCTCGGATTCGACCCGAAGAAGTGCTATACCGGCCGTTCGCCCCTTGAGGCGGTGAGCATCGGAGTCAACATGAGCGATACGGACGTTGCCCTGCGCTGCAACCTTGTCACCCTGAGCGACGAGGCGAATTACGGCGCAAAGACCATGCTCGATTACTCCGGCGGCGATATTTCCACGGAGGAGGCCGCGCAGATAATCGAGACCGTGCAGCAGCATTTCGGCAGCAGCGAGTTTGATTTTTACAGCGGCGTGTCATACCGTCACTGTCTGATAGTGCATAACGGCACGACGCAGCTGGGCAAGATGACCCCTCCGCACGACATTTCCGGCAGGGTCATAGGCGAATATCTTTCAACTTCGCCCAACGCCGAAAAGCTCATAGCCATGATGCGCGAGAGCTACGATATTCTGAAGGATCACCCCGTGAACAAAAAAAGGATTGCCGAGGGCAAGCTCCCCGCAAACTCGATATGGCTTTGGGGCGAGGGCAGCCGCCCGGCTCTGCCGTCTTTTGAAGAGAAATACGGAGTAAAGGGCAGCATCGTGTCCGCTGTCGATTTGCTCAAGGGTATAGGCATCTGCGCAGGCATGAATACCCCCGAGGTCGAGGGCGCAACAGGCTATATCGACACGAATTTTGAGGGCAAAGCGAACGCCGCGGTCGATGAATGGCGTAAAGGTCAAGACCTTGTCTATATTCATATTGAGGCTCCCGACGAGTGCGGACACAGAAACGAGCCCGAGAATAAGGTCAAGGCGATTGAGCTTATTGACAGCCGTATAATGCCTATAATCCTTGACTATCTCAACACTCAGGACGATTATAAGATCATGGTTCTGCCCGATCACCCGACCCCGATAGCGACCCGCACCCACGCCTCAGACCCCGTGCCGTATCTTATTTACTGTAAAGGCAAAGAACTTGACGGCGGTGTTTCGAGTATAAATGAAAAAACCGCCTCCGAGACGGGCAATTTCATTGAAGAAGGCTTCGAACTTATGGGTCATTTTCTTAAAGACTGACAGAAGGAGGAAACAAAAATGGGCTTTAGCATAGAAACAAAGTGCGTGCAGTCCGGCTATACGCCGAAAAACGGCGAGCCGCGTGTTGTGCCGATAGTACAGAGCACTACCTACAAATACGAGTCGAGCGAGCAGATGGGCAGGCTCTTTGACCTTCAGGAATCGGGCTATTTCTACACCCGACTCCAGAATCCCACAAACGACTGCGTCGCCGCAAAGATTGCCGACCTTGAGGGCGGCGTCGGCGCCATGCTTACCTCGTCCGGTCAGGCGGCGTCGTTTTTCTCCGTTTTCAATATCTGCTCCGCGGGCGACCATGTTGTCGCGGCGTCCGCGATTTACGGAGGAACGTTCAATCTTTTCAATGTCACGATGAAAAAGCTCGGCATCGATTTCACTTTCGTTCGCCCCGATGCGACGGAGGAGGAGCTCAACGCGGCATTCAAAGATAACACAAAAGCCGTGTTCGCCGAGACTATATCGAACCCCTCTCTCGTCGTGCTCGACATTGAAAAATATGCGCGCGCTGCTCACGCACACGGCGTGCCGCTGATAGTTGACAACACCTTCCCGACCCCCATAAACTGCCGCCCGTTTGAGTTCGGCGCGGATATAGTTACCCATTCGACCACAAAATATTTGGACGGCCACGCGACGAGCGTCGGCGGAGTCATAGTCGACAGCGGCAGCTTCGACTGGACGCAGAACGACAAGTTCCCGGGGCTGACTACTCCCGACGAGTCATATCACGGGGTCATATACACCGAGCAGTTCGGCAAGGCGGCGTACATAACTAAGTGCACTACCCAGCTCATGCGCGACCTCGGCTCGATTCAGTCCCCGATGAACGCGTTCCTGCTCAATATAGGACTCGAGACGCTGCATCTGCGTATGCCGCGCCACTGCTCGAACGCTCTGACGGTTGCAAAGTTTTTGGCGGCTCATCCGAAGATAGAGTCCGTCCGCTACCCCGGACTCGAGGGAGACGAGTATTATGACCTCGCACAAAAATATATGCCGAACGGCACTTGCGGAGTTATTTCTCTGCGGATAAAGGGCGGCAGAGAGGAAGCAGTCAGGTTTATGGACTCCCTCAAATTGGCTGCGATAGTCACCCACGTTGCGGACAGCCGCACCTGCTGCCTGCACCCTGCGAGCACTACTCACCGCCAGCTCACCGCGCAGGAGCTCGACGACTGCGGAGTGTATGAAAATCTCGTCAGGCTCTCCGTCGGAACGGAGAATGCGGATGACATAATCGCCGATCTCGATGCGGCACTCTCCAACGTCTGAAAGTAGCAAAATAGACAAAATTTTTGAGTAAAATTTTATGCATAAAACCCGCCTGCAAGTTTTCCTGCAGGCGGGTTCTTTTGTTAAAAACTGTATATGCATTTCACGTGGAATATTTCTCGAAGGGCATCAAAAACGCACTGTAAAGCTTTTGACTTTACGCATATATTCTAAACTCTCATCAAACCGTAAAAGTTATCCACATTATCCACATAGTTATCCACATCAGCAAGGAGAAAAGCTTTACGACTTGTGAGCAAAAACAAGTGAAAAACTATTGAATATTGAGTGAATATTAATGAATATATTCAAAAACGCGCAAAAAACACCGCCCGGATTTCTGACAGAAAAACACGGGCGGTTTCAATATTTTTATGTTCTCAGCCGATGAACGGAATGTTATTTATGAGGTCGTTTATTCCGTTGAGCGAGCCGTTGAAGAAGCTGCGTATCATTTCGAACACGGTCATCGATGCGGTTATTGCAAACAGCACACCTATGATAATAACGATAATCAACGCAAGACCCGCGCCGACCGCGAGACCTATCAGCGTGAACTGACCCATACCCTTGGCGACCTTGGGCTTGTCGCCCTTCCATATAAAATAGAGCACGAGGCTGACGAGCGGCAAAAACCACAGCGCGGGGCCGAAGAAGCCGAGGAAGAAGCCGAGAGCCTTCCAGCCGCCTATGTTTTCGTTTGAGTCCGACGCGCCGTTGCTTACGTCCGCCTGCTCGGGGGCGGGAGAGGGCAGGGGGGTATTGTTATATAAGGATTGGGCTTTTTCTGCCGGCTGCTCCTGAGCCGCGCGCATGGCATCGCTCTCCGCGAGGCTCACCGGCTCGCCGCAGTACGGGCATACCTTGAATCCGTCGTCGAGCTGTTTTCCGCATTTTCTGCAAAACATAATATCACTCTTTCACTTTTGTATCCGCGCAATTACTTGACGCCGGATTTCTTTTCGAGCTTGCGCTTGTTGCCCTTTTCGTCTACTATATATGTATTGTCGAGCTGCGCGGTGAGGTTCGCCTTAAAATCGGCGACATACTGCTTTTTGAGCTCCTCCCATTCGGCGAACTCATCTTCGCTGAGCGCTCTCTCCTGCGACAGGTGGTAGAGCTCGTTCATGCGCTTAATATCTTCCTGTTTCATGTCTGCCTCCGTAGGTTATGTAGTGTATTCATTATATACTATATTACGGATAAAGTCAATTTGAGAAAAGTGAACATAAATGACATCATTTTATAAAACCCGATATATTTGCCGAGCGAAAATTTCACTGGGATTTTCAGTTGAAAATCTTTACAGAAGATTGTGCGTATGATATAATTTATAATAAATAATAGAACAAATGGGCTCTTCCGGAGGTAATGATGATGGGTGAAAACTTGGTGGTGTTTTACAAACAACGATTGCGCAAGGAGCATAAACAGGCTTTTTTTGCCGCATTCTTTATCGGGCTGTTGGTTCATATTTATAAATTCACCAACGATCTGCCGAACAATGATACGGTGTTTTATTATTTTTCTTATCAGAATATTGTTAAGTCCGGGCGATGGGCGTTGTCCCCGGCATGCGCGATAAGCTCATTTTTTGACCTGCCGTGGGTGATAGGATGTATATCCTGTATTTACATTGCGCTTACGGTTGTTGTTATTGTTGAGCTTTTTAAGATTAAGAATCCGGTTCTTATTTTTTTGATATCAGGTATACTTGCGGCATCCCCCGCAACAACGGAAACTTTTTTCTATGAATACACGGCAGACGGATATATGCTCGCGATGCTTTTGTCTGCATGTGCGGCGTATTTGTCGAGAATAGACGAGAAGCGCGTTTCAAGGCAGATCATCAGTGCTACACTGGTATGTTTAAGCTGCGCGATATATCAGGCATATCTTGCGTTTTCGCTGATACTTTCAACCTGTTATTTTATTTACACATTGCTTGAAAATAGGAATGATAACAAGACCAACGCCAAATGGATATTGCGCCAAGCAATCATATATATATCCTCGTTGGTTTCCTATTATATAATCTGGAAGATCATATTGAAAATAACCGGATATAGGGCAACAACATATATGGGAATATCATCTGCCGGTGATGTTTCCGGATTCAATCCGCTGCGCAGAATCATAAGATTGATCAAAGAGTTTATAAAATACTTTATACACTGCAATCCATTTACATATGGTTGGTCGTTGTATACTGTTCTTGGAATACTGTCGATTTTGGCCATAGCGGCGGCATTTATTATAGCGTTATGCAAATCAAAGGTATATAAGCACAGGTGCTCGACGATTTTATGCTTATGTGCTATAATTGCACTGCTGCCGTTTTCGGGTATATTCATGCTTATTTCGGACGGCGTGGCATGTTTTCCGAGAATGCAGCAATCGCTGAACTTATTGGTCATATTTGCGGCGATTTTGATTGAGCGGTGGGCTCCTAGAATTTCAATAAAGAATGTAGTATGTCTGCTGTTTGCACTTGTTGTATTTGATAACTCAATCATAGCGAATGTCTGTTATTATCAGATGTCAATGTGCTATGAAAACACATATGCCGAAGCACTCGAAATGAATAATGTCATAAATGAGTACCGCCGGGAATACGGTGTCGAGAAGCTCGCGATACTTGGCACGAGATCCCAGTGTAAAAATCGTGATATTGATTATGAGAATCAGAAGATACTCAGTGGGGTTAAGTTGAGTGCCTTGAGCGGCAGTGTATATAGAACCCTTATAATAGACGGCGAGCACGCGGTTCCGTTTTTGCAGCATACATTCGGAATGAATATGACTGTTCCCACTAGCACAGAACAACACGAGCTTTGGGCTGACAATGAGGTCAGGGAAATGAAAAACTGGCCCGACAAGGATTCTGTCAAGGTGATAGGCGATGTGCTGGTAATAAAACTTTCAGATGAAGAAGCGGAACTCAGAAAAACTGCTGAAGATGAATGGGAGGCAGCAAATCGCAGTAAATAGAAAAAATGAAAAACGGTTTGTGTGAGACAAAATCGCACTAACCGTTTCTTTATAACTAAAATTTTCGTAAATCGTGAGTGAGCAAATGATATGAAAACGCGAGAAAAAGCGAGAAAAACAGAGCACGCAAAACGTAAATTAAAATTTTAAGAAAAAGTGCTTGACAAGCATAGGCTCATGTGGTAATATATCGTAGCATTAAAAATATCGGAGGTAACAAGTATGTCAACTTATATGCCCAAAGCGGGCGACATAACCCGTAAGTGGTATGTCATCGATGCTGCCGGTAAGCCTCTCGGCAAGGTGGCAGTTCAGGCTGCCGTCCTTCTTCGCGGCAAGCATAAGCCCACATTCGCTCCTCACGCCGACTGCGGCGACCATGTGATCATCATCAATGCCGAGAAGGCTGTCCTTACCGGCAACAAGCTCAACCAGAAGATGTATTATCATCACACCGGCTATATCGGCAACATGAAAGAGGTCAAGTACAGCACCCTCATGAAGACAAAGCCCGAGTTCGCTGTCGAGCTTGCAGTCAAGGGTATGCTGCCCGACAATACTCTGGGCCGCACCGCTCTGACCAGACTCCGCGTTTACAGAGGCGCAGAGCACAAGCACGAAGCACAGAAGCCCGAAGAGTGGGCTCTTTAATGAAGGGAGGCAATTAAATAATGTACGATTCAGTTCCTTATTTCTACGGTACAGGCCGCAGAAAGAAATCAGTCGCCAGAGTTCGTCTTTATGCCGGCACCGGCAAGATCATCATCAACGACAGAGAGATTGACGATTATTTCGGCCTTGAGACTCTTAAGCTCATCGTCCGCCAGCCTCTCGCTCTTACAGGCACCGGCGAAAAGCTCGATGTCATCTGCCGCGTCAACGGCGGCGGCGTGACCGGCCAGGCAGGTGCTATCCGCCACGGTATTTCCAGAGCACTCCTTCAGTATGATGCAGAGCTTCGCCCCGCACTCAAGAAGGCAGGCTTCCTGACCAGAGACCCGAGAATGACCGAAAGAAAGAAGTACGGTCTCAAGGGCGCTCGCCGTGCACCCCAGTTCTCGAAGCGCTGAATTTTTACCGCTTACAAGACGAATATCAGCTCCCGGGCAGCATTGCTGTTCGGGAGTTTTTCTGCATTTTTGAAGGGCTTTTTGCGCCTGGCAGCCTTTTTGGGAGGCAAACTCCCGAGTTTTCGGTTATTTCTTGAAAAATCAATGCGTTGTGATATAATTAATATTGAGAAATGAGCTTATAAAGGAGTGACTTGTTCGGAACAGAAAATATAACGGACATAAGAGAACCGAAGCCCTTGCTCTTTTGGCGCAGTGCGGCATATCAAGGAAAGGTAACAGGAAAATGAAAAGGCGGTTTATTTCTTTTGCACTCGTGTGCATTCTCTTGCTGATTTTTCCCGCGTGCTCATCGAAACAGAACAATGACTACGGAGGCGATCCTATGGAATTTAAAAGCTTTAAGCTGACGGAGAACAACTGCTCGGCACAGAACGCCGTGTATGAGGGCTGCAAAACAGAGGACGGAGTACATCTTGAGTATTATATGAGCTCGAACGACTGGGATAACGAGTTGTCCTGCTTTGTCGAATCCCGCGACGTCATCCGCTCGGTTGACGGGGATGAGAATCTCTACCGCGAGGTGTGCGCCCTGTTCGGAAATTGCAGAATAGATGAATGGGCGGGCTTCCAAGGCGCAAATCCCCCCGATGTTCTCGACGGAATCTCGATGAGCTTTTCTGCTGTCTTGGCGGACGGAACGGCGATTGAGGCGAGCGGGAGCAACAACTTCCCGAAAAATTACCAAACATTAAGAGCCGGGATTAACAGGCTGATAACCTCGAATAAAATAAGAAGCACCGAGTTTTCCGAAGGGAGCTATGCGATTTCGCTGCCCAAAAGTTGGGTAGGCGTAGTCAGCGCCGGTTTTTCGGAGGGCATGGTGGCGTTTTCCGTCGATAAAACGGACGGCAATGAGCTTACGTTCTTTATAATCGATACCGGTAACGGCTATTCCTCGGACTCCTACAAGGGCAGAGTGGAAGTGGGGCGGCTTGTTTCGGACGAAAACACCCTGTTTGTTACGGCGCGCGACCATTATCGGATAAACGCATACCCGGAAAAAGTTTCCGATGCCGCGCTTGCGCTTTGGGAGACCTATGAGAGCGACAAGCGAGCAATAATAGAAAGCCTGCACGGCATAAACGGGTATGAGCTTTATCCCGAGGACGGGTCTATTCTGCATGAGACCGACGCGCGGGATTTGGCGGATAAGGCGCGAAGCCTCTGGCTGACTCTGAATTTTGCGGGCGAGTATTCCGCCGGGGAGAAGCCCGTGACAATAAGATTCAGAAAGTATATTCCAATGTTTCCCCAATACCGGTATATGACCACCATGGAAGAGGTCCGTAAAAATTTTTTAGAGGTCTTTTCCGAGGAGTTTACAGATAAAATACTGAGCCAAGCTGTCGCCGACAGGGATTTGATGGAGCATAACGACAACATATATGTAGCATATAAGAAAAACGACGGCGAAGTTTCCTATAACAGCTGGATGCATCACGTCGAGGATGACGGCAACGGGAATTTCACGGTTGTTATGGCCGTAAGAAAACGCTCGGTTGACGATATCATCTATATCAAACTGCCGACAGGGAAAAATACGGAGGGAAAGTTCGTGTTTACCGATTACCCCTATTGGGATAAATCAAAATAATCCTCGCGGACATACTCCGCAGGGAACGAAAAGTTTTCTTGTAAATCGCCGCTCTGCGTGATATAATCATATCGATAAAATTTTATCAAAGAGGGGATTTCTATGAAAACCGCAATTTACGGCGCAGGGTCGCTCGGCACCGTGCTCGGCGCATATCTCGCAAAGGCGGGCGTGGATGTCGATCTTATCACGCGCAACCGCGAGCACGTCGAGGCTCTCAACAGAGACGGCGCAAAGATAATCGGCACCGTCAATATGACCGTGCCTGTCCACGCGCTGACTCCCGACGAGATGACCGAAAAATACGAGCTGATAATCCTGCTGACAAAGCAGCTCGACAATGTCAATGTTTTAAAGAAGCTTCAGAAAAATATGACCGACGACTGCATCGTCTGCACGCTTCAAAACGGACTGCCCGAGCTCTCTGTCTCCGAGGTCGTCGGGGAGGACAGGACTATGGGCTGCACCGTCGCATGGGGTGCAACGCTCCACGGCAAGGGTGTGTCGGAGCTCACGAGCGAGCCCGACAGCATGAGCTTCGGTCTCGGCAGAATGAACGGTCAAAAGGACGAAAAGCTCATGCAGGTGAAGGCGCTGCTTGAGAAGATGTGTCCCGTTGAGGTCGAAGATAATTTCATGGGCGTGCGCTGGTCGAAGCTGCTCATCAACGCCGCGTTCAGCGGTATGTCTGCCGTTATCGGCGGCACCTTCGGCGACGCCGCGGAGAACAAGACCTCGCGTGTCTGCTGCCAGAATCTCATAAAGGAGTGCATCGATGTCGCCGCGGCTGCGGGCATAAAAATAGAGCCTGTTCAGGGCAAGGATATAGTGAAGCTCCTCGACTACAAGGGCAACGGCATAAAGAAAAAGATATCCTTTGCGCTCATCCCGATTTGCATCAAGAAGCACAGGCTCTTAAAGGCGAGTATGCTCCAGGACCTTGAAAAGGGCAAGAAGTGCGAGGTTGACGCGATAAACGGCGTTGTCTGCGCCTACGGCAGAAAGTACGGCGTGCCCACCCCCTATAACGACAAGGTCTGCGAGATAATCCACGGCATTGAGGACGGCAAGTATACATACACATTTGATAATGTAAAGATGTTCTCAAATCTTCCCCAATAAAGACTGCCATATTCGGCGCAGAAAGTCGCTTTTTTGTCCGCTCGCAGTACCTTTATACAGCTTTTACAGTTAAACCGACCTGTGGTTCATAGGTCGGTTTTTATGTTATTGCAAGGCACCCTTTATCTGTTCGGGTAATTGGGATTTGCAGAGCAGTTGTAAGAGGTACACCATAGAGGTGAGCTTTGTTCGCCCGCAAAATGCAGCGACTGACAAATAGTGAACCGTGTAGGGGCGGATATCATCCGCCCGCGGTTTTTGCAGTAGCTTGCGGCTATTCACTTTGTAGGGGTCGGCGACTCGACGACCCTTTGACGCGTTAGCGTCACTGGAAATCTGTATATTTCGCCCGTGTCGTGTAATGCGCCTTCTGCTTGTGGCTTGCCCTCTGTGCCGCCGACGGCGGCAGCGGTGCGTCGAGTCGCCGCACCCTGCAAAGGGGGATATTGAAAAATTAAACAGCCGTGAAAAACGGCGAATCCGTGCTATAACCCCTCAGTCTCGGCTTCGCCAAGTCGCCTCCCATACAGGGGAGTTGTAATTGCAGCTGCTCTGCAAATCTCAATTTATCAATCTGTATACACAACAAAAGTCCCGGCAGATATCACTGTCGGGACTTTTCTGTTTTATGAATATTCCGTTAAAAGGCAGCGCGATTTTTTCAGTTCATTCCGGCGCTTCCGACTGCATCGAAGAGCCGCTGTATCTCGCTGTTTAAGGCCGTGTTCTCGGGAGACGAAAGCTCCGGGTCGCGCGCCACGATCTCCTTTGCCGCCTGCTGCGTCTCCTCGAGCGTGCCTCTGTCCTTCAGCATATCGGCAATCTTCATCTCCGGCAGACCGTGCTGACGCGAGCCGAAAAATTCGCCCGGACCGCGCAGCTTGAGATCCTCGTCCGCGATTTTGAAGCCGTCCGTTGTAGTCTCCATGACCTTCATTCGCCTTTGCGCCGTGTCGTTTTGCGCGTCGGTGATAAGAATGCAGGTGGATTTATATTGCCCGCGCCCGATGCGCCCTCTGAGCTGATGCAGCTGAGACAGCCCGAACCGCTCGGCGTTTTCTATAACCATTATCACGGCGTTGGGCACATCGACTCCGACCTCGATGACCGTTGTCGAGACGAGCAGCTGCGTTTCGCCCTCGGAGAACGATTGCATAACCGCTTTTTTGTCCGCACTTTTCATCTTGCCGTGCATAAGCCCGACCGTATAGCCGCGAAAAGCTCCGTGCTGAAGCTCGTCTGCATATTTTACGGCGGAGGCAAGCTCCGTGTCGGCCCCGTCGCCGTCTACAAGCGGGCAGATTATATAGCCCTGCCGCCCCGCGTCGAGGTGCTTCTTGACATAGTTGTATGCCCTTTGCCGAAGCTCGGAGGTCACGGCGTATGTCTCGATTTTCTGCCTGCCGGGCGGCAGCTCATCGAGCACGGAAATGTCCAATTCGCCGTAAATTATCAGCGCAAGCGTGCGCGGAATAGGCGTTGCCGACATGACGTAGAGGTGCGGATTTTTGCCCTTTTCGCCCAGCGCGTTTCTCTGCTCAACGCCGAAGCGGTGCTGCTCGTCGGTTATGACGAGAGCGAGAGATTTGAATTCAACGTCCGACTGGATTATGGCGTGAGTTCCTATGAGCAAATCTATATCGCCCGCCCTGAGAGCCTCTTTTTTTCTCCTTTTTTGAGCGGCAGTGTCCGAGCCGGTTAGCAGCTCGACTTTTATCCCGCAGCCCTCAAACAGCTTTAAAAAAGTCTTGTAGTGCTGCTCGGCGAGCACCTCGGTGGGCGCCATGAGCGCCGACTGCATTGAATTTTTTGCCGCCGAATAGACAAGCGCTGCGGCGACTGCGGTCTTGCCCGAGCCGACGTCACCTTGGAGCAGGCGGTTCATCTGCCTGCCGCTCATCATGTCGCGCATGGCCTCCTTGACCGCTCTGCGCTGTGCGCCGGTCGGAGAGAAGGGGAGAAGCGAGAAATATTCGTCGCTAAAATCTCTCTCTATAACCGCGCCCGCATTTTTCTGCGTCTGCGAGCGCATTTTTTCGAGCCCTAACTGCAATATCAGCAGCTCTTCGAATATGAGTCTGCGCCGCGCCTCCTCGAGATAGTCGGGGTTCTCCGGAAAATGTATGTTCCAAAGCGCGTCCGGCAGCTTCATCAGGCAGTATTTCTCGCGCAGCCAAAGCGGTATGGGGTCAACAAGCTCATCTTTGCACTGTGTCAGCGCCGTTTTCACGAGCTTTTCTATCATCTTTGAGTTTAAGCCGTGTGTCTGCGGATATATCGGCCTTATCCTGTCTGCGCCCTCGGCGGGCTCTATCTCGGGCGAGCTCATCTCCTTGCGGTAGAGATTGCCGCCGACCCTGCCGAAGAACAGAAATTCGTCGCCCGCGGTGAGCTTTTCCGCCGCAAAGCGGCTGTTGAAAATGGTTATGCCCATTATGCCGTTGCCGTCGGTGATTTCCGTCTTGTAAAGCGTCAGACCTTTACGGATAAGATTCTTGCGTACGGGTGAGCCGACGATGCCCTTTATGCAGCAAAGCTCACCTATCTGCGCCTCGTTTATGCTTTTAATTTGACTCCAATCCTCGTATATTCTCGGATAGAGACGCACAAGGGCGTTGACATCAGAGACGCCAAGCCGCGACAGCATCGCGGCGCGCCTCTCGCCAACGCCCTTTAAGTATTTTATATCAGTATCGAGCTTCATCTTATTCGACCGAAATTATGAAATAGTAGACGGGCTGACCGCCGTTTATGACGGAGACTTCGATATCCGAGCCGAACTTTGCGGTCAGCAGGGAGGCGAGCTCCTCCGCATCCTCCTCGGAAGCGCCGTTGCCGTAGATGAGCGTGACAAGCGAAGAGCTTCCGCGCTTGAACAGGTGCTTTGTGACCTTGAAAGCCGCCTGAATGATGTTCGACTCTATAGTGGTTATCTTGCCGTTTTCCATGCCGAGTATCTGACCCTCTCTGACGGCCTGCCCGTCAATCGAGCTGTCGCGCGCGGCGAAGGTGACAAGACCGGTAGAAACCTTTTCTGCTGCCTTCATCATCGTCAGATGATTCTCCTCCGCAGAGAGCGAGTCGTCAACATTGAGCAGAGCGGCAATACCCTGCGGAATGGTCTTTGTGTGCAGTACGCGCACATCGCGGTCGGTCAGGGGATCAACCTGCTCCGCCGCCATAATGATATTCTTGTTGTTGGGGAGGATAAAGACGTGCTCTGCGGGGGTGGAGAGCACCGCCTTGAGCAGATCGTCTGTGCTCGGGTTCATCGTCTGCCCGCCGCTGACAATCTGATCCGCGCCGAGCTCGGAGAACAGCTCGCACAGACCCTCGCCGGACGCCACTGCGACATAGCCGAACGGCTTTGTCGGCTCGACTATCTTCATCGGCTCGGGCTGATTTTTCGGAGCGGCGCCCCATGCGGCGTTCTGATGCTCCTGATGCATATTCTCAACCTTGATATTGGTCAGCTGACCGAACTCAATGCCCTTTTGGATAGCCTTTCCGGGTGCGTTCGTGTGAACATGAACGGTTATATCCCTGCCGTCGTCCGTGACGGAGACACACTCGCCGATAGCTTCGAGATAGGCGCGCAGCTCGCGGATATCCCTGTCGTTATCGCGGCGGGAGATGAACTCCGCGCAGTAGGTGTAGCGGTTGTCCACGGGATGATCGTCCGCCTTTTCCTCGCTCTTTGCCTCTTCCGCTTCCTCGGCGTCGAGATTGACCTCCTTGCCGTGGAACACGTCGGACATGGCGGTGAAAATGCAGACAAGTCCGCTGCCGCCCGCGTCAACAACGCCCGCCTTTTTGAGCACGGGGAGGATGTTCGGCGTGTCGGCAAGGGCAGCCTTTGCGCCCTCAAGACCGATGTCGAATACTTTTACTGCGTCTGTCTCGCCGTCGTTTACCGCTTTTCTCGCGTACTCGGACGCCGTGCGGATAACCGTGAGAATGGTGCCCTCGGTGGGCTTCATGACCGCTTTGTAGGCCGAGGAGCTGCCGTGCTCGAGTGCGGAGGCCATCGCTGCACCGTCAGCCTCTTCGAGCCCTTTGAGTCCCTTGGAAAATCCGCGGAAAATGAGCGAAAGTATAACGCCGGAGTTGCCTCTCGCTCCGCGCAGCAGACCTGAAGCCACGCAGCTTGCAACAGCCGAAACGTTCTCGCTGTCGTCCTTGACTCTGACCTCGCGTGCGGCGTTGGTTATTGTCATGGACATATTTGTGCCGGTGTCGCCGTCAGGCACGGGAAAGACGTTGAGCGCGTCTATCTCCTGGCGGTGAGAAGTGATTAATTGCGCCGCGTAGATAATTGCGTTGCGCAGAAGTGCTCCTGTGATTGTCATTAATTTTCCTCCCCCAAAAGCATTGCCGCTGTGCGGTCGATGCAAATCGGTTTTATTCGCTCTTCATTCCGTCAACATAGACATTGACGGCGTGGACTTCAAGCCCCGTAGCCTCTTCAACGGTGTATCTGACCTTGTTGACGATGCTCTGGCATATGGCGGATATGTTGACCCCGTAGGATACTATAATGTGCAGGTCAACAATAAGACCCTCTCCGTCCTTTCGCACGTTGATGCCCTGGTCGGCGAAGTGACTGTTCTTTTTAAAGACGGAACGCAGACCCTGACGCACGTTGCTGTTGGCCATGCCGGCAACTCCGAAGCAAGAGGATGCGGCGTTGCCGATAAGGGACGCAAAATAGGGCTGGGATATCTCGATAACGCCGAGATGATTTTCAAGTCTTATCAAGGAAAGTCCTCCTTTCAAAAATAAGAAGTAAGACTGTCTATCCATCTGGTTATTATACTATAAAACCTTATACTAAATCAAGCTCTTTGAGAAATCTTGCGAGCGCATCCTGCCACGGGGGCAGACGGTCGAAGCCCGCGTAGTCGAGGCATTTCTTTGAAAGCCGCGAATTTTTCGGGCGCTTGGCCTTTGCGGGGTACTGCTCGGTGGTGCATGGGACTATCTCGGCAGTTTTTCCCGCCTGACGCATTATCTCTTTTGCGAACTGAGCCCAGGTGCAGAAGCCCTCGTTTGAGGCGTGGTATGTGCCGTATTTCTCGGTCTTTATCATGTCGCAGATGAGCCTTGCGAGGTCGGGCGTGTAAGTGGGCGAACCAGTCTGGTCGTCAACGACCGTCAGACTGTCGTGCGAGTCGGCAAGGTGCAGCATTGTCTTTACGAAGTTTCCGCCGTTTATTCCAAACACCCACGAGGTGCGTATGATAAAGTGCTTTTTGCATTTCTCCGCCTCTTTTTCGCCGCCGAGCTTAGTTATCCCGTAGATATTCTGCGGATTTTTCGGAGCGTCGGTTTCGAGCGGCTGAGTGCCGCTGCCGCCGAAAACATAGTCGGAGCTGATATAGACGAGCTTCGCGCCGATTTTTTCGCAGGCGAGGGCGATGTTTCGCGTGCCGTCAACATTGACCTTGCGGCAGGCGTCGCGGTCGTCCTCGGCCTTGTCCACCGCGGTATAGGCGGCGCAGTGGACGACTGCGTCGGGGCGAAGAGAGGTAATATATTCCTCCGTTGCCTTTTCGTCCGTTATGTCGAACTCTTCCCTGTCCGCGCCCACGGGCTCATCCCCGAGGGCGTTCAGGCGCTTTATAACATCGTAGCCGAGCTGTCCGTTTGCGCCCGTGACGAGTACCTTCATTGAAAAAACATCCTTTTTATCAGTTTTTTAGGCTCTGGAGCGGAGCGGGTATGCGCCCGCCGCGAGAAATCATTTTTGCGGGGGAAGCGGTATTAAGCGGCATTATCGGACCCGAGCCGAGCAGTCCGCCGAAGTTCAGCTCCTCGCCGGCGCTCTTACCTATGGCGGGAATGAGTCTCACTGCCGTCGTCTTGGAGTTTACCATGCCTATTGCCGCCTCGTCCGCGATAACGGCAGAGAGCACATCGGCCGTTGTGTCGCCGGGTACGACTATCATATCGAGGCCGACGGAGCAGACCGCCGTCATCGCTTCAAGCTTCTCTATTTTCAGTGTGCCCGCGCGTGCGGCGTCTATCATTCCAGCGTCCTCCGTGACGGGGATAAAAGCGCCGGAAAGACCGCCGACGTGCGAGGATGCCATGGTGCCGCCTTTTTTAACGGCGTCGTTGAGCAGAGCCAGAGCTGCGGTCGTGCCGTGGGCGCCGCACTGCTCGAGCCCTATCTCCTCGAGTATGTGCGCCACGGAGTCGCCGACTGCGGGCGTGGGTGCGAGGGAGAGATCGACTATGCCGAACGGCACGTCGAGCCTGCGCGAGGCTTCGCTCGCAATGAGCTGGCCGAGGCGGGTTATCTTGAACGCGGTTTTCTTTATCGTGTCGGCAACGTCGGTGAGGTTGCCGTCAGGAATCTTCTTGAGTGCGCAGCGGACAACGCCGGGACCCGATACGCCGACATTTATCACGCTCTCCGGTTCACCGGGGCCGTGGAATGCGCCCGCCATGAACGGGTTATCCTCGGGGGCGTTGCAGAATACGACGAGCTTCGCCGCGCCGATGCAGTTGTTGTCGGCGGTGAGCTCGGCTGTTTTTCTGATGATTTTGCCCATGAGCGCCACAGCGTCCATGTTTATGCCGGTTTTTGTCGAGCCGATGTTGACACTCGAGCAGACGTGCTCTGTGCGCGCGAGGGCTTCGGGTATGCTTTTGATAAGCGCCTCGTCGCCGGGGGCAAAGCCCTTTTGAACGAGCGCGGAGTAGCCGCCGATGAAGTTGACTCCGACGGCCTGCGCCGCCTTTTCGAGCGTGAGCGCGTATTTTACGGGGTCGCCGCCGGACGCAGCCGCAAGCATGGCGATAGGGGTGACGGCGATGCGCTTGTTGATTATCGGCACGCCGTATTCCTTTTCGATCTCGCAGCCGACTCTGACAAGATTTTCCGCCTTGTGCGCTATCTTGTCGTAGACTCTGCGGCAGGAGTCGTCGATATCCTGCGAGCAGCAGTCGAGCAGGGATATGCCCATGGTGATTGTGCGTATATCTAAGTTTTCATCCTCGATCATGTGTATCGTTTCGAGAATGTCTCTGGTGTTTATCATAGTGAAAGCTTCCTCTCAGAAAGTGCGTGGTTATACATGATACATCGAGTCGAAAACGGCCTCGTGCATAACATGGATATCGAGCCCGCGGTCTTGACCGAGGCGGCTCATTATATCGGAAAATTCGGACAGCGGCACGGAGCACTTCCCCGTGTCAACGAGCATTATCATGCAGAAAAGATCCTGCAAAACGCTCTGCGTCACTTCGGTTATATTCACGTTGAGCTCCGAGCATTTTCCGGATACCTCGGCGAGAATACCGATTATGTCTTTGCCCGTAACAGTCATTACAGCTCTCATTTTATTCGTCCTTTCCTGTGCGTTTTTCGGAATAGTATGTATACATTCAGTATCAAGATATTCTATCATATTTTATGTGTATCCTCAATAGCGGTTGAACAATTTGAATTTTTTTGTATTTAATACTGTTACTTAGTGAAAAAATATGTTATGATATTGTATACTTTAACCGTCATTACCGTGGAGGAAAAGCGATGCCGCAGAGAATAATCGACACTCATGTTCATACAGACAACTCACCGGACGGTCATCATTCGGCAATGTATATGTGCGAACGCGCAGAAATGGCGGGGCTTCGGGCGATAGCTTTTACCGACCATGTCGAGGCGGACGCTTACAGACGGGATCACTATGACCGTGTGGCGCTCCAGTCGTTTATAGACGTCACAAAGGCGCGCTCGGCGTTTTGCGGAAAGCTGCTCGTGTGCGCGGGAGTTGAGCTCGGTCAGCCGATGTACGACGTAAAAACCGCCGAGGAAATACTTTCAAACCTGCCCTATGATATGGTCATAGGCTCGGTGCACAATTTTAAGGACGAGCAGGATTTTATGTATCTTGATTATTCTCAATGGGATATAACCGACCTGCTCAACAGATATTTTGATGAGCTGATAAAGCTTTCGCGCTGGGCGAAGTTCGACACCTTGGCGCATATGACCTATCCGCTCAGATATATCGTCGGCGAGCACGGCATAGAGGTTGATATGTCAAAGTTTTCCGATAAAATTGATGAAATTCTGACTCTGCTCGCCGAAAACGAAAAGGCTCTCGAAATAAACACCTCGGGACTCAGACAGAAGCTCGGCACGACCATGCCCGAGGAGACTGTTGTCAGACACTTTAAGCAGCTCGGCGGCGAATTTGTGACCGTCGGCTCGGACGCCCACTATGCAAAGGATATCGGCGCGGGGATAGATGTCGCCATAGGGATAGCGCAGCGCAGCGGCTTTGACTGCGTGACGCTGTTCCAGAACCGTATGCCCGTTCAGATTCCGATAGAGTGAAAAGAGAGGTGCAGTCATGATAGAACTCAGGGCAAACGCAAAAATTAATCTCTTTCTTGATATTTTGGCAAAGCTGCCGAACGGTTACCACTCGCTGTTTATGGTCATGCAGTCGGTCTCGCTTGCGGATATTGTGACGGTGAGCGAGAACGGCGAGGGCATTATCCGCCTGACCTGCTCAGAGCCAGCTTTGCCTACGGACAGCAAGAACATAGCCTACCGCGCGGCGCAGGCCTTCCTCGAAGAGGCGGGGCTCGTCGGCAGGGGCGTTGACATACATATTGAAAAGCATATCCCGTTTGAAGCAGGGCTTGCCGGCGGGAGCGCGGACGGCGCGGGAGTTATCGTCGGACTGGACAGGCTCTTTAAAACCGATATGGGAACGCAGAAGCTCTGCGATATCGGGCTTAAAATCGGCAGCGACGTGCCGTTTTGCATCTCGGGCGGCACCATGCTCTCCCAGCACACGGGCGGCATACTCTCCTGTCTCCCGCCGCTTAAAAGCTGCTTTGTCGTGCTCGCAAAGCCCGCAACGGGCGTCTCGACTGCGCGCGCCTACGGGGATTTCGATTCCGCGAACTATATATATCATCCGAACAAGGTCGGTATGCTCGACGCCGCCGCAAACGGCGATTTCGAGGGCATATGCCGTCACGCGGGCAACGTCTTTGAGCAGACGATAGAGGTGCCGGAGCGCGTGAGAATAAAGAGCATTATGCGCCGCTGCGGCAGCTCGCTTGCGCAGATGAGCGGAAGCGGCCCCACCGTTTTCGCCCTGTTCGAGTCGGAGAGCGACGCCGAAAAATGCCGCGACGAGCTCGAAAACAGCGGACTCGTCAAGAGCGTCCACCTGTGCAAAACCGCCGAGAGAGGCGTTGAACCGGTGAATGAGGTGTAAAGTGAAACGGCTTTACATTTGATTTGAATAAAAAGCCAAGACAGCGAACAGAGTGCTCTGTTCGCTGTCTTGGCTTTTGGAGAATAACAATGAAAAAACCGGAAAAGTTTGTAGTTGTCTTGTTTATGTACCCTGAGCGCCTACCATTTCATAGTGCTGCTGGGCGTCCTGAGGGATCATGCGGTAAATTTTGCCGTTGTCGTCAACGTCGACCATGCTTATCTGTATATCCGGCACAAGGGTGTGCAGGGCGGAGACAAAGTGCGAGCTTCTCTCTCTGGGGAAGCCGGTGACGATATCAACGGCGCCCTTCTTTTTGGCGATGACCGCGGCGAGAATAGCGGGGCTGTCGTTAAAATATACGCTCATTTGCGCGTTTTCGCTCCTCGCACATTCATAAAGCTCTTCAAGAACCGCGGGATCGGGGCTTACGCCGTCCCTTTCATGGAATACACTGAGAACCTCGAGCGGAACTCCGTACTGCTTGGCTATGACGGAGCCGGAGCGGATGAGCTGTTCGCATTTGCTCTGCGGAGTTACACAGACAAGAACACAGTTTTTGCTTTTCATCTTGCTGATGTCCTTTCGTAGTTGGTAGCCGTTTGGCTTTCCTTCCCTCTCGCTACGGTTATATAATACCATCGGATTGTGTACTGAATAGTAAAAATTCATTAAATCAAAGTAAAGAAAATTTGTACGAACCGTGAATAAGCGGGGTTGCGATATTTTTTTAAATATTGTATTATAAAGACGGAAGAAAAGCGGGCACAGAAATCATATGCTCCGTGCCGCTCGGAAAATGACAAAAAAGAGGGAACGAAATAAGGACAAAATAAAATGTAATATAAAGCGGATTGCTTTGTCTGTACGGGAGGTGCGATATGTACACTTTTGACGAAAAATTCAAAAAGGGCGCGGCGCGCGCGTTCAGGGCGCAGAACGGGATGACCGCATTTTTAGGCGGACTCAATAAGCTCCTGCCCGAGCCGCCGGCATTCGGAGAATGCAAAACAAAAGAGGAGGAGCCGACGGTTGCGCGCATTGCGGACACCGCCGGAGATCGCTGGTATCTCGGCTTTTCGGAGCAGAGCATAGTGCCGCGCGATGTCGACGAAAAGGCATATTATATCGGCGGAAACCTGTCGCTGCCGCCGCGAAGGGTGCGCGGAGTGCTCGATGATATCAAGGTGCGGGTCATAGCGCTCAGCGACGGCGAGGGGAAGGCTGCGGAGATTTTCTGCGTCGTTGACTGCATAGGGCTTACGAATACCACGGTGCGGCGCATCCGCAGGGAGCTCGATTCATTCAGCCGAACCGATAACGTGGGGTATATAAATGTTTTCTCCACCCACGCGCACAGCTCGATAGACACCATGGGCATATGGAGCGTGACGGGGAAGAAATTCTTTAAAAACATATCGAAGCTGATTTCCCGCGGGCAGCCCGAGCCGAGCGTTGACGGAGAATTTATCGACCGCATAATCAGAAAAACCAAAAAGGCGGTTGCCGAGGCAGTCGGAAATATGGAGCCGGGGCGGCTCTATGCGGCGCAGATAGGCACGAACAGCATTGAAAAGCTCGAAAAATATTCGGAGGAGAAGCCCTATGACGATATGACTATCGACGAGTACGGAATGAGAGACTTTCTCTTTGCCAAGCGGCCGCCGCGCGAATATTCGCCGCGCCTCAACCGCCTGCGCTTCGTGCCCGATAACAAGGCTTCCCGCCCGACCGTTCTGGCAAATTTCGGCGCGCACCCATATGCGAACGGCTTGAAGATAAAGAGCAACAAGGGCAATATGCTCTCCGCCGATTTTCCGTTCTATATGGAGCGCACGGTAAACGAAGCGGGCGAAAACTTCATTTTCTTCAACGCCGCAGTCAACGGAATATACCCGAGAAGAGCTGCGGGCGGAGTTAAAGAAGAGAACTTTACGCGCCAGACGGAGGCTCTCGGACGCGACCTCGGAAAGCTCGTGTTAGCCATGACAAAGGAGCGCGACGAGATAGAGAAGAGCCCTCTGCTCTCGCCCGAAAACAGCGGCGAAGCGTATAAAGACGCAGTCGAGAGGATAGGCAGAGGTTCGGCAAAGGAGCGCGAGCTCGAGCCTAAGCTTACCTCGGTGCATAAGAAGATTGCGCTCAGAGTCGATAATCCGCTCGAAAAAATGATAGGCAAGCTCGGCTTCGCGTGCTTCGATATGACCAGACCCGAAAAAGGGGTATATGAGCTTGAAACGGAGACGGGATATCTCGAGCTCGGCGGAGATTTCAAAGCAGTGCTCGTGCCCGGAGAGATAACGCCCGGACTTGTCAGCGGCACCGGCGATATGCTCGCGGAAAACAGTATAACGGGCGAGGCAAGCGATTTTAAGAGCATCTGCGATATTGTCGGCGGCGACACTGCGGTGTTCGGTCTTGCAAACGACGCACTCGGCTATATTATCCCCGATAACGACTACTGTATGTTCTTCGCAGGCTACGGAAAGCTTGCGGAAAAGCTGTTCTTCAAGGACTACGCCCACTATCAGGAGATGTTCTCCATCGGCGCACACACCGCGTCATCCTTCTCGGCAGGTGTCGAGGGAATGATGAAAAGCTTCAGGGAGCTGTCGGAAAAATAAAAATTTCCGGTCGCAACGCGTATATTTATTTTAAGTCCCGACAGTGATATCTGCCGGGACTTTTGTTGTGTATACAGATTGATAAATAGGGATTTGCAGAGCAGCTGCAAGAGGCACACCGTGCGGGCGAACTTTGTTCGTTCGCAAAAACACGGCGGCTAACGTATATTGCACTCGTGTAGGGACGGATATTATCCGCCCGCGGTTTTGGCAGCAGCTTGTGGTTATTCACGTTGTAGGGTGCGGCGACTCGACGCACCGCTGCCGCCGTAGGCGACACAACATGATGATGATAAAATTTTCACCCACTACCTTCGCTACCTACCTTAACGAAATATTTTATCTTTCACAGCGTTTCGGCATTTTCTTTTTATTTGAAAAAGAAAACGCCTGCAAAAGAAAAGCAAACTGTGCCCGCAAGAAGGCAAGCAAGCACCGCTTAAAAGCAAGTCTTTTTGCGCCATGCTGCGAAAAAAACGCTTGAAATGCGAAAGCATTTCTGCGCGCCTTTTTCTTGCCTGTCATCAAAAATCCAATGCTTTTAAGTGCAAGCAGTTTTGCTGCGCAAAACCGACGCTTGCTCGCCTCCTTGCGGGCGGATTCGCCCCGAGACCCCGCGAACGCCGCGCCGCAGTACATAGCTTGTGCTACTCAGTAGGTAGCTCGGCACATTCGCCCGTAAACTCGCTTCGCTCAAACAGTACGGTCTCGTGCGGCTTGCTTTGCAAGCCGTTCCCTCGCAGTTCTCAGACAGCTTCTGCCACTGCGGTGCGGCTATTGGAGGCTTGTTCCTCGGGGGTTATAAAGTCGTTGACTTTACTTTTTTGTGTTTTTTCGCAGGCGAGCCAAGCTCGACCCCGCGTTCGGTTAAGAAAAAGCGGCAGCGGTCTGAATGCCAATCCGCTGCCGCCGAAACTTTTTATTTGATGTTGACCTTGTGGTTCATCAGCCAGCCCGTACCGAAGAACAGACCTACCGAGACCAGAAGCTGGAAGATGACCCCCGTCACTCCGAAGGAAAGATCCTTTGCGGACATCGAGGACCCGAACGAGAATATCAGCCCGTTCTCGCCGGGCGAAACGATTATGGGCACATAATTAGTCAGCAGGAAGTTGCAAATCTGAGCAACTATGAATATCGCAAAGAAAACAATTATCGGTCCTGCCGCACCGAGCTTCTGCATAACGCGGGTGTTCGCAAAGGTTATGGAGAAGAACAGCTCAGAGATGAGGAACGCAAGCTGAATAAACACGGCAAACACAAGCAGGACGAGATAGCCCTTTATAGCCTTAGCGCCGGGCATAGAGCGGAACATACTGATTATCATCTTGATCATCGTGATATTGTTATCTCCGATGAGCGAGGTGACGTAGTCGTATATCCAGATCATTATGCCGATGCTCACCGCGTAGCTGACTATCATCCACAGGAAAGCGACTATAGCCTTTGCCGCGAGGAGCTGCCCGCTCGTCACGGGGAGCGTGAAGCTCAAATAGCCCTGCTGCCCGTAGAGCGTCTTATAGAAGTTTGCGATAACGCCGACAAAGGTTATGATGAGCGCTATCATCGCTATGAGGAACAGCGCAATCGTTGCCATGGCGCTGAGCCAGCTTATGTCTATCGCATACGCCAGAAGCATTATGACTATAGTGACCGCGGCGGCAACGTAGATGTTCATCATCATATGCGCGCTCATTTTAATTTCATTCTTAATTAATTTGCCAAGCATATTTGAACACCTCCTTGAAAACATCCTCAAGCGTCTTGCCGCTGCTGCATATATCGTCAACGGACGAGTTGAGCAGGATCTTGCCCTGACCTATCATCAAAGCGTGGTCGAATATGCTCTCGACGTCGTGAATGAGGTGGGTCGAGATGAGCATAGTCGAATCCTTCGGGTGGTTTTTCATGATTATCTCAAGTATGCCGTCGCGCGCGGCGGGGTCGACGCCGCTCAGAGGCTCGTCGAAAATATAGAGCTGCGCGTTGCGGCACATGACCAGGATGAGCTGAAGCTTCTCCTGCATACCCTTTGACATCGACTTTATCTTCTGCTTAGGCTGGAGACCGAAGGTGTCGAGCATTTGCATCGCCTTTTCGCGGTCAAAGTCCGGATAGAAGTCCGCGATATATTTTATCGCGTCGATGGCGCGCATCCAGTCCGCGAGATACGACTTCTCGGGCAGATACGCAATCTTTGCCTTTGCGGACGGACCCGGCGCCTCGCCGTCGATGAGCACCTCGCCGGAGTAGTCGTGGATAAGACCCGTGAGAATCTTTATGAGAGACGATTTACCCGAGCCGTTCGGACCGAGCAGGGCTATGATCTGACCGGGCTCAAAGCTGAACGAAATGTCATTTAAAACCTGGTGACTGCCATAGGACTTGCTTAAATGGTTTACTGTAATTATGTCCTGCATTTTTTCCTCCCGTGAAATTTGACGTAGGAATCTACTTTGTCTTACTCCCTATAGGGGTAATACTCGGAATGATTATATCACAAAAAATCCCTATAGTAAAAGTTTTTTATATTTTTTTAATGAACGGTAACAGTTTATTTAAATTTTTTTGCCGCCATCCTCTTCTTTACGGCTCCCGCGGCGGCAAAAAAGGCGAGGCACACGGCGTTCGCCGCGACTACGCTCGCACCCGCCGGGGTGTTGAACGCATAGGAAAGCACGAGCCCTGTGAAGAAGCAGACGCACGACACCGCCGCCGAAACGGCGGTCACGGCACGAAAGCTCCTGCAAACGCGCATCGAGGTAAGCGCCGGGAAGATTATCAGGCTCGAAATGAGCAGAGCGCCCATTATCCTCATGCCGACGACTACCGTCACTGCCGTGAGCAGCGCGGTCAGGGTGTTGTAAAGTCCCGTCCTGGTGCCGGTCGCCGCGGCGAAGGTCTCGTCAAAGGTTACGGCAAAAATACGGTTATAGAATACGACATAGAGCACGAGCACCGCCGCCGAGAGCACGGCGCAGGCGATTATATCGTTTTTGCCCATTAAAAGAATCGAGCCGAACATATAACCCGACACATCGGTGTTGAGTCCCGTTGTAAGCGAGGCCGCAATAACGCCCGTCGCTATCGCGGTGCTTGAGATGAGCGCTATGGCGGCGTCGCCCTTTATTTTTGCGTTGTCGTTTATCCGCATGAGCAGAAACGCCGCAATAATAACTACGGGCACGGAGATTTTCAGCGGCGCCACATTCAGCGCCATAGCCACGCATGCCGCGCCGAAGCCGACGTGGGAGAGCCCGTCGCCTATCATCGAATAGCGCTTTAATACGAGAGTCACTCCGAGCAGGGCGGAGCAGAGAGCCACCAAGAGTCCCGCTATCAGCGCCCGGCGCATGAACGAATAGGAGAGCATCTCAACTATCATTTCAATCATCGTTTCTCCCCCTTCCCGCAAAGCGCCTGCCGGCGTCGCTCTTTAAATAGTCCTCGGTCGTGCCGAAAAACTCGACTCCGCGCTCGCCGAGATGCAAAATTTTATTCGCGTTTTCGACAGCGCACTCTATATCGTGCGAGACCATTATGACCGCTATACCGGAATCGCGGTTCAGCTTTTTTATCAGGCGGTAGAATTCGGCGGTCACAACGGGGTCAAGCCCCGTCACAGGCTCGTCGAGCAGGAGCAGCTCCTTTGCGGCGCAGAGCGCACGCGCAAGCAAAACCCTCTGCTGCTGACCGCCCGACAGCTCGCGGTAGGATCTGCGCGCTATATCGGTTACGGAGAGCTTCTCCATATTTTTGTTCGCCAGATTTCGGTCGGCGCGGGAATAGAACGGACCCCTTGAGCCGTTGAGGCAGCCCGAGAGCACGACCTCGCGCACCGTCGCCGGAAAATCGCGCTGAGCCTGCGTCTGCTGCGGCAGATAGCCTATGTCCGTGCGCTTCAGTCCGTCCGAAAACCCGACGCTGCCGCCGCGCAGGGGAATAAGCCCCAGGATGCCCTTGAGCAGAGTGCTCTTGCCCGAACCGTTTTCGCCGACTATGCAGAGGTAGTCGCCGCGCTCAAGCTCAAAGCTCACCGAGTTCACGACCGCCGCGCCGTCATATCCCATGACAACATTTCGGCATTCGAGCAATATATTTTCGTTCATGAGAGCGCCTCCCTGAGATTTTCAAGATTTCCGTTCATCAGCGAAAGATAGCCGACTCCCGCTTCGAATTCGTCGCGGCTGACATTGTGGCAGGAGTGGAACAGGCGCATGGCGCAGCCCGTCTCGCCGCAGATTATCTCCGCCGTCCTCGGCTCGGTCAGTTCCTCATAGAAGATGACCGGGATTTTTTCGTCTCTTACTGTATCGACTATCTTCGCCACGGTTCTCGCGCCGGGCTCGGAGTTGTCCGCGCAGGCGTCGAGCGCGCTGACAAATTTTAAAGAATATCGCTCGGTAAAATTGCGGAAGGCGAAGCGGCCTGAAAATACTACGGTATCGCGCTTTCCGTTTTTGACAGCGTCACGAAAACCGCTGTCGAGCGCTTTCAGCTTTTTGATATATTTCTCGCTGTTTGATTTATAGAATTCGGCGTTGCTGCCGTCGAGTCGGCAGAGCGCGTCGGCGATAACCTTTACCATGCCCTGCGCGTAGACCGGGTCTGTCCAGATATGCGCATCGACCAAGCCCTGCTCGGCCTCGTGCTCATGCTCATGTTCATGCTCGTGGCCGTGCTCATGCTCATGCTCGTGTGCGGCAAGGCGCAGCCCCATCTCCGACGCAATGTCGAGATAAGCTTTCGCTCCGGTTGATTTGTCAAAGAGCTTCGCCGACCACGTCTCCATATTTTCGCCGACGCGAATGAGCAGATCGGCGTTGCCGACCGCCTTCATGTCTGCGGGAGTCGGATCGTAGGAGTGGCTCTCCATCCCGGGCGGGAGCAGGAGCGTCAAATCGACTTTATCTCCGGCTATCTCGCGCACAAAATCATAGGGCACGAACAGCGTGCAGACCACTCGCAGCTTTCCGCCTGCGGTGTCCGTCTTTCCCGAAGAACAGGCGGCAAGGGAGAAAAGCATCGCCGCGCAGAGAAAAAGCGCCGCCGCGCGGATAAGTTTAGTTTTCATTTTTCTTCCTTTCGGCGCACTCGGCGCAGACTCCGTAGAGCACGGTGTTTTCCTCGCTTAAAGTAAAGCCGTGATGCTCAAAAATATGCTCCGCGACCTTATCGAGAAAATCGCATTCGACATGGAGCAGCTTCCCGCACTCGGAGCACTTCAGGTGGTAGTGGTTGCAGCAGTCCACGTTCCCGCCGACATACTGATAGCACGCGCTCTCCCCGTCGTGGAGCACGAACTTGCGCACGCTCCCGTCGCGCAGCATCTTTTCAAGGTGGCGGTAGACCGTCGCCTTTCCGACAGGGCAGCCGCGTTCGCCCAAGGTGTGCGAAATATCCTCGGCGGTCAGATGCTTGCCGCCGCTGTTTTCGAGCAGGGAGAAAATCAGCTCGCCCTGCTTTGTGTTATAGCCCATAAAAGCACCTCTTTGAGCTTGGACGGAAAAGAAAAATTTTATTCCGCCGCAAACTGAAATTGAGAATCGTTTTCAATTTTAATCCCAATTCCCCGATTTGTCAAGCGCGGATTTTACTATCTACTTTGTAGGGGTCGGCGACTCGGCGACCCTTTGACGCTATAAAATTTTTACCCTCTACCTTCGCTACCTACCTTAGCGAAAGATTTTATCTTTCACAGCATTTCGGCATTTTCTTTTTATTTGAAAAAGAAAACGCCTGTAAAAGAAAAGCAAACTCAGGGCTTCGCCCCGAGACCCCGCGAACGCCGCGCCGCAGTACATAGCTTGTGTTACTCAATAGGCAGCTCGGCACATTCGCCCGCAAACGCGCTGGAGCTTGAACGAGTGCGGGCAACGTCGCCGAAGCGCCGCCGGTGGCGGATAAAGCGAGGCGATGTTGGCGAAAAACAAGGAGCATAGCGCCCGCCCCAAGGGCGATAGGCGACTATGTTTTGAGAGGGTTATGCGGCGGCTTGCTACGCAAGCCGTACCCTCGCGATCCTCAGTTGGCTTGTTTCACTGCGGCGCGACTATTGGAAACTTGTTCCTCTGGGTTTATAACGTCGCTTGCTTTACTTTTTGGGGCTTCTTCGCCTCCGCAGCTCCCTCTTTACAACCATATTTATAATTTTTCGTCAGCGGTCTATCAAAAACCCGTCGGCTCGGGTGCAAATCCAAAAATTATAATCCGCTCTGCTCCGAAATTATATGGGAAAATGAAAAAGGAACCGCACTTGCAGTTCCTTTTTGCTTCTTTTTGCTTTTCAGATTTTTACTATGTATCCGTCCTTGCGCGGAGAACGGGGTGCGGGGTCGGCGGCGGGATAACCGAGCGCTATCGAGCCGACGCCGCGCAGAGCTTCGGGCAGTCCCCATTCGCGCAGGAGCGCTTTGCCGTCCTCGCTGTCGAAAATCTCGCGCTCCCTGTGTATCCAAACGGAGCCCAAGCCGCAGGCGTGAGACGCGAGCATCATATTTTCGAGTACGCAGCTCCCGTCCTCGACAAATGTGCTTGCCTTCGGGTCGGCGAGCACAAGAACTACCGTCGGCGCGCCGTAGTAGGGGTCGCTGTCAACGCCCATGACGGCGGCGTTTAATTTTGAGAGCTTCTCGCGGTATTTTTTATCCGAGACCGCGATTATGACTGGCGATTGGCGATTCATTCCCGTGGGCGCATAAGTGCCCGCCTCTAAAACGGCGTCGAGCAAATTCTCCGGCACGGGGTCGGGCTTGAAGCTGCGCGTACTGCGACGGGTCTTTATAAGTTCAAGAAAATCTCTGTTCATTTTTTTCCTCCCGAAAAAGCTATCAGAGCGGCCTGTCAATCATTTTGACACAACCGCTCCGAAAGCACCTCAACTATATCTCCTATACTATATTTCATTTTGACAGCAAAATGTGACATAAGTATGTTGAATTTATGAACAATTTTGCATTTTTGAATATTTTTACGGAGATTTTTACTTTTTCTTGGCTTTAGGCAGTATTACGCAAATAAGAATTACGCAAACAGCCGCGACTGCCGCAATGATTATCCACTTCGTGTTTGATGTGTTCTGACCCGTTGCGGGAACAGCCTCCGCCGCAAAAGCGGTTATTGCCGCCGCCGCGACGCTGATAGCCATGAGCGCCGCCAAAACTATTGCGACAACTCTTGTCCAAATCCCTCTTTTTTGCATTTTTACCATCCTTTCGCTCTGTTTATTTTATTCCGAGAATCTTTTCGATAGCTTCGCCGAGCTGCTCGCCGAGAGCGGACGCGTGATTTTCATCTTTTCCGCAGGCGGTCACATATGCCTTGAGCTTCGGCTCCGTGCCGGACGGGCGAACGATTACGCTGTTGCCGTCGGGGAGCTTGTATGCGAGAACATTGGACTTGGGCAGCTTTATCTCCGAAACTTTTCCGCTCAAAATATCTACGCGCTCGGACTTTTTATAGTCGGCGGTCTCAATGACCTTCATGCCCGCTATCTCCTCGGGCGCGTGCTCTCTCAAAGAGGTCATGATATCGCCCATCTTCTCCATTCCGCTCTCGCCCTCAAAGGTGAAGTTCAGGAGAATGTTCTTGTAGTAGCCGTACTTCTCGTATATCTCGGCCATCTTCTGAACGAGGGTCTTGCCCTGAATTTTATAGAACGACGCCATCTCGCATATGAGCATAGACGACACAACGGCGTCCTTGTCTCTCGCGTGCAGGCCGGAGAGATAGCCGTAGCTCTCCTCCATGCCGAGAATGAAGCGCTCGCCCTCGTTTTTCTTTTCAAGCTCGGTTGCGATCTCGCCGATATATTTGAAGCCGGTCAGAACGTCGCGGACTTCGCAGCCGTAGCTTTCCGCCACGCGGTCAACAAGCGATGTAGTGACGAACGACTTGACTATAACGGGATTTTTCGGCAGAGTGCCCGCCGCTTTCATCGACGAGAGGACATATTCGGTCAGCAGAACGCCGACTTCGTTGCCGCTCATGAGCTTATAGCCGTCACCGGTGTTGACGGCAATGCCGACTCTGTCGCAGTCGGGGTCGGTTGCAAGGAGCAGGTCCGCTTTTTTATTCTCCGCAAGCTTCAGCGCCTCTTCAAACGCCTGGCGGATTTCGGGGTTCGGATAGGGGCAGGTCGGGAAGTGACCGTCCGGGTGCTCCTGCGACGGAACTACCGTAACATCGTCAAAGCCCGCGCGCTTGAGAACCTCGCGGACGGGCTTGTTGCCCGTGCCGTTCAACGGAGTGTATATGAGCTTTAATTTGCCTTTCGCCACGGCGTCGGGATTGACTCTGCGCGACAGGACGCACTCATAGAACGCCTCGTTTACGCTGCTCGGGATAAGCTCTATCCTTCCGCTCTTTATGCCCTCGTCAAAATCAAGGGTCTTAACGTCGTTGAAGATATCGACTTTTCTTATGCACTCATATGTTGCATTCGCCTCGGCGTCGGTCATCTGATAGCCCTCGTGCGAATAGCATTTGTAGCCGTTATACTTCGCGGGATTGTGGCTCGCTGTGATTATTATGCCGGAGCTGCAATGAAGCCTTCTGACTGCGAAGGAAAGCATCGGCGTCGGCACTAATTCGGGGTAAATATATACTTTTATTCCGTTTGCCGCGAGCACGCCCGCAGCGCCTCTTGCGAAAACGTCGGAGTTGATTCTCGAATCGTGGGCTATTGCCACAGAGGGAGAGTCGTACTTCGCGTTGAGATAATCCGCCAGACCCTGCGTCGCCTGGTTGACGGTGAAAACGTTCATCCTGTTTGTGCCCGCGCCCAGAACTCCGCGCAGACCGCCCGTGCCGAACTCGAGCGCACGGTAAAATCTATCCGATATCTCATCCTCTTTTCCTTCTATGGCGGCGAGCTCGTCGTGCAGCTCGGCGCAGCCTTCTGTTTTTTTCAGCCAGAGGTCGTAGAGGTCTTTGATTTCCTTTTTCATGGTTCTGCTCCTTCCGAAAACCGATATTATCGGCCTACTTAATAATATTATAATACCTTTGCGGTTTTTCATCAACTACTATTTGAACAAATTTACTATTTGTTTATTTTATCCGGCACTTAAATTTATAGTTCTGCGGGCTGTTTTTTATGCGGTATTTGTGGTATAATGTTCGTCGGCGTTTATTATAATGAACTCAAAAATTCCGTTCATTTAATCGGAGATACTTTTATGGAGAAAGAACTCAACAGCTTTTCGCGCGGGCTGCGCGACGGAATACCAATTTGCTTAGGCTATCTGTCCGTTGCCTTTGCGTTCGGAATATTCACGGTCGGTCACGGGCTTACAATATGGGAAGCGGTGATGATATCCATGACCAACGTCACCTCCGCCGGTCAGCTTGCGGCTGTGCCGATAATCGCGGGCGGCGGATCTCTGTTTGAGCTGGCGCTGACGCAGTTTGTTATAAATATGCGCTATTCTCTCATGTCCGTCTCGCTTTCGCAGAGGCTTTCAAAGAGCGTGCGGCTTTTGGACCGCTTTTTAATATCGTTTGTGAATACAGACGAGGTTTTCGCCGTGGCGATATCAAAAAATGCGCCGCTGGGCAGAAAATATCTATACGGACTGACTCTCACTCCCTATCTCGGCTGGAGCGCGGGCACTCTGCTCGGCTCGGCCGCAGGAAACATTCTTCCCGCAACAGTAGTCTCCGCCCTCGGAATCGCAATATACGGAATGTTCATAGCGATAATAGTCCCGCCCGCAAAAAAGAGCCTGCCCACACTGCTCTGCATTTTATCGGCAATAGCTCTGAGCTGCGCCTTTAAATTTGTTCCCGTGCTCTCTAAAGTTCCGAGCGGCTTTGCAATAATCATCTGCGCCGTTGCGGCTAGCGTGCTGTTTGCGCTCGTTGCGCCCGTAAAATCGGAGGAGGTGAGCGCCGATGAATAATTATGTTGCCTTCTTCTCCGGGCTCGCAGTCATGGCGGGAGTCACTTATCTCGTCAGAATGCTCCCGCTCGTCCTCGTCAAAAAGAAAATAGAGAATAAATTTATAAATTCGTTTCTCTACTATGTCCCCTATGCGGTGCTCGCCGTTATGACGGTACCCGCGATATTTTCATCCACAGCAAGTCTGCCGAGCGCTATAGCTGGCTTTGCGGTCGCCCTCATTCTCGCATTTTTCGAGCGCGGTCTGCTGACCGTCGCCGCCGCATCCTGCGCCGCAGTTTTCATAGCGGAGCTTATATTAAAATTTATCGGTTGAGGTATAAAAATGGTTTTACGCGATGTTTCGACTATTGATGTCAATTATGTAAAGAAGCTCTACAGAGAGGCTTTTCCTTTAAGAGAGAGAATCCCGTTTTCAAAGCTTTTAAAGCTCCAAAAGAACGGAATAATCAGAATTCTCGCCGCATACGAAAACGGCGAGCCCTGCGGCTTGGCCGTCACCTGCACGGGGAGCAAGTCCGTGCTTTTGATGTACCTTGCCGTAGACGGAAACAAGCGCGGCCAAGGTCTGGGCTCGAAGATAATGCCCGCTCTGTGCGACACTTTCCCGCGCCGCAATTTACTGCTCGAAATAGAGAAGCCCGACGAGAGCAAGCCCATGACCGTGCGCCGAAAGGAATTTTATCTCCGCTGCGGTCTGCACGATGCGGGTGTCGATATATTATTGGCCGGAGTTCCCATGGAAATTCTTATGACCGGCGACGGAGAATTCGACAAATACGAATATATAGGCATCTATCATAAGCACGTCGGAAAGACACTGACTAAGTTATTCCTTAAAATCAAATAAAAAGAGCCGGAAGATTTTATTTTTCTTCCGGCATTTTTATATATTTATTTGGTATCCGATACTTGTGCTTCGCTTTTTACTTTACTCTTTTCAAACGCGCTGTCGAGCCTTTTGCACAGTGCGTCTGTTTTTATGAGCCTGAAAAGCTGTATTCTCAGAATATCTATTACTATACATATTATAAACACCGCGAGCGCCATGGCAACCGAGCCGAAAATTACCGCCGCCGTGCCGTGGTTTACAAGCGGCAGAGCAATATTTTTTATCAGCTTATTGAACACAAGAGGATGGGTATGTATCAGATAGACGCCCAGAGCGGCGGGAGTTATATAATTTATGATTTTCTCGGTTCGTTTTCCGATTTTCAGCTTCGAGAAGAAGATAAACAGAAAAATTGCGGATAAAACCACGAACGGAGAAGTGTAAGAGAGATATTTTACAAGTCCCTCCGTGAATATCCCCTTCATCGGTTTTTCTAAAAACAAATTAATTAAATAATTGCAGACTACTGCCGCTAAATAGAGCAGCAGCGCCGTAATTTTTTTCATTTTCGCGCCTATATTGAATTTTTTCATATACGCGCCGACAAGGTACATAATCATGAGCCATATCGGACTGTAACCGTCGAAAAATTTGAACCCGTATGCTCCGATAAAAAATGCGCAGGTCGTCATAACAAAAATTACCGCAAGAAAAGCCGTAAAGCATTTTTTGCTCGCCGATTCCGCAAATTTATTCATCATCGGAATAAACAGATACATCAGAAAATATGAGGTCATATACCAATACTGATTTGAAATTATCGGAGTCAGGGCATAGACTGTATTCTGCGCGCAGAAAAGGTCGCGGTAAACGCTCATCATAATTGCGGAGATAACAACGCTGTAAAAAAACACTTCAAGCCAGAGTCCCGCTATTCTTGACAGCCTTATCTTTTTGCCGAACATGAGATATCCGCTGGCAAGAGCATAGCAGTTGACCGCGCAGAACGCCGCATTCTGCATAAAAAAAGCATGATAATATGCGGCAGTTCCCTCAGTGGCGCCTATTATGCCGCCCATTCCGAGAATATGCAGCTGTGCTATCATGAACATTGAGAAGAGCTTAAAAAGATTTATGCCGCTGTTAATTTTTTTCATTTTTATCCCTCATTTATATATTTGAAAGACTCTCCACATATTCCGTGCGCTTTAAAAGAGTCGAAGAAGATATCTGCGATATATAGACGTGCGTCTTTCCGTCTCTGCCTATGCAGACGATGAACGATTTCGGAAGATCGGTGCAGACATTTGTAACGCAGCCGTCCTTCTCCGCCTTCGCAAGATAGTCGCGCGTGGATTTCGAGACGGTCGAGGTGTCCAAGTCAAAAATCCCTATTATCTCATCCATATTGACGACCTTATCCTGACCGAGATGAAGATACATTTATATACCTCCTATATTTCGTTGATACTGCCCTCAATCATTTCGAACGCCTTTCCCTTTTGCAGCCGCAGCAACTGAGACGGGTCGCAGCAGGTTATAAATACCTGCCTTTTCCCGAGGCGCTCCAAAAGCAGCTCCTGCCGCCCGTCGTCAAGCTCGCTCATAACGTCGTCGAGCAATATTATCGGGCTCTCCTCCGTGATTTTTTCGAGTATGTCCGCCTCCGCGAGCTTTAAGGACAGAGCGCATGACCTCTGCTGACCCTGTGAGCCGTAGATGCGGGCGTTTCTTTTATTTATAAAAAACGAGAGATCGTCCTTATGCGGACCCGTGCCGGTAAATTGACGGCGAATGTCGTTCTCTCTGTTTTTTTCGAGCTCGTCAAGCATCAGCTTTGCCGCTTCCCGCTCGTCAAAATTTGAAGTCTTGCAGAATGTATCGTATCTTACGGTTAATTTTTCGCGCCCGGCGGTTATCCCGGAATAATTTTCCGCCGCCTGCTTTTTTATCATGTCGATATATTCGAATCTGTAGCGCAGCAGCTTTGCGCCGAGAGAAGAGAGCTGCGCGTCCCACGGGAAAAACATATCGGAACTGACATTCCCTCCCGCGGCCGCCTGACGCAAAAGCGCGTTTCGTTCGGAGAGAGTTTTTATATATCTCGAGAGTATACCCGCATAATTCGGCTTAACAAGACTTATTGCTATATCTATAAACTTTCTGCGCTCGCCCGGCCCGTCCTGAACTATGGAGAGTGTCGCGGGAGAAAACAGCACAGCGGGAAACTCGCCTATGAGCCTGCGCGGGGTATCTTTGTGCACGCCGTTTATCCAGACGTTCTTTTTGTCCGTCAGCTCAAGGCGCGCCGACTGCTCCCTGTCAAATGCAAAAAAGCTTATATCGAGCAGACTGCTTTCGCAGCCCTCGCGTATAAGCTGGGAATTTTTCCTCGTCCTGAAGCTGTGGCATCCGGTAAAGAGCCAGATGCTCTCAATGAGATTCGTCTTGCCCTGACCGTTTTCGCCGAAGATGATATTTATCGACCTGTCCGGCGAAAAGCTCGCATTTTCAAGATTGCGGAAATCTTTTGCATTGTGCTGTGTTACATACATATCAGATAACTTTATATATCTTGTGTTCAAACTCGGCCGTATCTCCGGCGCGGAGCTTTTTGCCGCGCGAGGTGCAGACCTCGCCGTTTACTTTCACTTCTCCGTCCTGGATAACGAACTTCGCGTGTCCGCCGGTCACAACTGCGTCGCAGAGCTTCAAAAAGGCGTCGAGACGGATAAAATCCGTGTCTATCTTTTTTTCAACGACCGGCTTTTCTTTTATTCTGACTTTGAGTTTTTTAACCATTTTTATCCTTCTTATTCAGTCTTTATTCTGACGGGCAGCACGAGGAACAGGAAGCTGTCTCCGTCGGGCGGAAGGATTATTATGGGCGATACGGGGCCGTTTAATTTAAATCTTACTTCGTCCGTATCCGCAACGCGCAGAGCGTCGGTCAGATATTTGTTGTTGAAGCCTATCTCAACATCGTCGCCGTCTATCTCAGCCGCCACGCTGTCGCTCGCGGTACCCAGCGAAGTGACGCTCGAGAGCCTTATCATATTGTCGGCGAAAACACACTTTATGGGGCTCTTGTATTTTTCGCTGATTATCAAAGAGGCTCTGTCTATTGAATTTATCATATCGCGGGTGTTGACCTTTACCCTTGTAGTGCATTTGGGCGGAATAGCCGACTCGTAGTTCAGAAATTCTCCCTCAAGCAGTCTTGAAACAACGCTGTAAGAGCCTATTTCAAAGACTATGTGCCTCTTGCCGACTCCCAAAGAAATTGTGCTGTCATCGTCGTTCATCAGCTTCATTATCTCGGAGAGCGTCTTGGCGGGGACTATAAAAGAAATATCGTCGCCGGAATAGTCTATGTTTTCTTTTCTGACGGCGAGTCTGAAGCCGTCTATAGCTATGAGCTTCAGCTCGTTGCCGCTGATATCGAACTTGACGCCGGTGTGAACTACTTTGCTGTCGTTGACTGCGACCGCAAATATAGTCTGCCTGACCATGTCCTTTAAAACTCCCTGATTGATAACAATGGGATAGCCGCCGGATACGGACGGGAGCTCCGGATATTCGTCCGCGCTCATGCCTATGAGCGAATACTTCGCGTTGCCGCTGACAATATTCGCAAGGCTTCTTGCGTCCGCCTCAAAGCGCACGCTGTCGCCGGGGAGCTTGCGAAGAATATCGCAGAGTATGCGGGCGTTGATAATTATCGAGCCCTCCTCCTCGACCGTAGCCTTTATTGCGGTATTTATGCCCAGTTCGAGGTCGTAGCCCGTAAGAATCAGCTGGCCGCTGACCGCTTTTATGAGAATACCTTCTACCGCGGGTATCGACGTCTTTGTCGACACTGCTCTCTGCACGTTAAGGCAAGCCTCCGAGAGCTCCGCCGTGCCGCAAACAAATTTCATGAAAGATCCTCCTGTCTGTAAATAGATATATATTATATTTAGTAGTAGTAGTAGGGGGTGTTGAAAATGAGGAAAAGTGCCTCTGTCCCTTTGCTGTCAACGAAACCGCGGTTTCGGGTTTTCCTCATCCCATGAGGAAAAATCTTACTTTTCCACATACCCGAAAACGGCGATGTGGAAAATGTGGAAAACCGGTATGTGGAAAACTAAAAGAATGTGGAAAACTTTTCTTTTTATCAGAGCTCTTTTCTGCCCTCGATAGCCTTTGTGAGAGTGAAGTTATCCGCATATTCGAGGTCCGCGCCGACGGGGATTCCGTAGGCTAATCGCGAGACCTTTACTCCGAGCGGCTTTACGAGCCTTGAGATAAATAGCGCGGTTACATCGCCCTCGGCGGTCGGGTTGGTAGCCATGATAAGCTCTTTTACTTCGCCGTCGCCCAAGCGGTTAACGAGCTCCTTTATGCACAGGTCGTCCGGTCCTACGCCGTTCATCGGGGAGATAAGCCCGTGGAGAACGTGATAAACTCCGCCGAATTCGTGCGTGCGCTCTATCGCCATGACTGCCTTCGGGTCCTCGACAACGCAGATAATGCTCCTGTCCCTCGACGGGCTCTTGCAAATGGGGCAAATATCCGCGTCCGTCAGGTCGCAGCAGACGGGGCAGCGGTGAATTTTAGTCTTAGCCTCAACTATCGTATCCGCAAACTCCTTTGCCTGGGCGTCCGTCATGGAGAGAATATGATAGGCGAGCCTCTGTGCGTTCTTTCTGCCGATTCCGGGCAGACGCTCGAACTGCTCTATGAGCCTTGCCAGCGGAGCGGCGCTGTTCTGAGCCATATCAGAAAAGTCCGGGGATGGAGAGTCCGCCCTTGGCGCGCTCCATGCCCTGCTCCATAGCGTCGTTAGCCTTGCGCACGCTCTCGTTGAAAGCGGCGATTATCAGATCCTCGAGCATCTCTGGCTCTTCGGGGTCGATTATTTCGGGAGCCATTTTTATCGAGACAGCTTCGTGACGGCCGTTGACGGTCACCTCGACAGCTCCGCCGCCTGCGCTCGCGGAGAACTCGGTCTCCTCGACCTCCTGCTGGACGCGGGCCATCTCCTCCTGCATCTCCTGAATTTTTTTCATCATATTGGCACTGCCGCCCTGCTGGGCGCCGGGAATTCTTGCTTTCATGTTCTTCTCCTCCGTCAGCTGTTTTTAAATGCTTTTATTTTTTTTATAAGCCCGTCGAGCGGGTCTTTTCCGCTCGGCTGTTCGGGGGCTTTATAAAGACCTATCTTGTAGCGCTTTCCGGTTACGGCGAAAATCGCTTTCATCAGAAGCACCGCGTGTGTGTCCTGCTTGATAAAGGACGAGAGCGCGGGATTGTCGCTCTTTATTAAAATAAAGTTGTCGCGTTCGTAGCCGCTCGCGCCGTTTAGTAATATGCCGTGCAGCGGAGCGTCCGTTTTTTGGAGCTCGTCCATGACCTCCGCCCAGCGGGAGAACGGAACAGTCTCGCCGTTCGTGCCCTCGGGAGCGGGTGCATGAGCTTCTGCGGGCTTCTCGGTTTTCTCGGGTTTAGGCTCGGCTGTTTTTTCCGGCTCAAAAGCTTTTTTAGGCCCGGCGGGTTTTGCGGGGACGGGTGCAGTCTGCGGCTTCGGCTCTTTAGTCTCATGCTTTATCTCACGAGCGGGAGCCGGGGCGGCGGTGAAGCTGCCGGACGCCAATTTTGCCTCGAGCGCCGAAATTCTTCTGAGCAGAGCGTCGTTTTCCGTGTCGAGAGCTTCGGAGCAGAGCTTCACGAACGCCATTTCAAACGGGATTCTCTTATTGGAAGCGCGTTTTATCTGCGAGAATGTATCTTCGATAACATTGAGATTATAAAGCAGCTCTTCGAGCGGCATTTTTTCGGCTAAGGCTCTCAGAGCCTTCAGCTCGTCGTCCGTCGCTATTAAAATAGAATCGGCGCTCTTGACGGTTTTGACTATCATCAGGTCGCGCAGGTGGAACATAAATTCCGAGCAGAGCCGCTCCATGTCGCAGGAGTTCATATGCAGCTCGTTGATTATTCCGAGAGCAGAGGCGCAGTCCTTTTTTACTATGCATTCGGACAGGCGCATGAGATAATCGCGCCCCGCGAGTCCGGCGCTCTTGGTTACGACCTCATTGGTTATATGCTCGTCTACCGCACAGCAGCGGTCAAGCAGGGAGAGCGCATCGCGCAGAGCACCGTCGGCAACCTTGGCTATGAGCGCGGCGGCATCCTCGTCTAAAACTATGTTCTCGTGCTCGGCGACATATTGAAGCCTTGCGCAGATATCCTCAGGAGAAATTCTCTTGAAATCAAAGCGCTGGCAGCGCGAGAGAATGGTTGCGGGGAGCTTATGCACTTCGGTAGTTGCAAGGATAAAAATGACGTGCTCGGGCGGCTCCTCGAGAATTTTCAAAAGGGCGTTGAATGCGCCCGTGGAGAGCATATGTACCTCGTCTATGATATAAACTCTGTACTTAGCCTTAACGGGAGTGAAATTCGCCTCGTCGCGCAGGTCGCGTATATTGTCAACGCCGTTATTCGAGGCGGCGTCTATCTCGATAACATCGAGCACGGAGCCGTTGTCGATTCCACGGCAAATTTCGCATTCGTTGCAGGGGTCGCCGTCGTGCGGGGAGAGGCAGTTGACGGCCTTTGAAAGAATCTTCGCGCAGGTTGTCTTGCCCGTTCCGCGCGAGCCCGTGAACAGATAGGCGTGGGCAACCCTGCCGCTGACGAGCTCGTTTTTGAGTGTAGCGGTTATATGGGGCTGACCGTAGACCTCCTCAAAGGTCTGCGGACGCCATTTTCTGTACAGCACGCGGTACATAACAGACCGTCCTTTTAAAAAATCTTTGATAAAACAAAAACGAGCCTTTATCTTGGTCATGCGGCGGGCAGGCGGACTGTGGCGCACAGTGCAGACCGCTTAATGCTGCTCGGTTCCCCGCCTGACATGGTTCACGGCGCTCCGCCGCACAGGACCCGCCACGCCACATGACCAAAACAAAGCCTCGCTTGAGATGCTTCTCGGTTTACTAAGTTATTATAATATAAATCGCCGTTAAATACAAGAGCTATATACTATATAAATATGCAAAATTTTTTTATTCTTCGCCGTTTATTCGGGGTACCTTGAAAATTAAACAATAAAAATTACCCGAAAAATTACGCGGATTTTTTTACGGGCAAGGTTTTCTGCTTTTCACGGGGAAATAAGTATGCTATAATAAAACCATCTGTAAGAAAGGAAGTCTTATTATGACAAAGCTCAAGAAATTCGGCGGAAAGTATAAAGACGAGACCGTTGACAGAATTGCGCGTTATTTCGGCTTCAGCGCGGGGCTTCATTTCGGCTCCGACGTGCCCGACGAGGACAGAATTAAGGCAGCAAAAAAGACGCTCAAGGAGTGGACGCACGGGCATGACGAGCTGTTTGTCATACTCGAGGACAAGGAAACCGCAGGCTTCGTCCATATAAACTACCGCACGGGCAACACCGCGTGGATAGAGGATATCTACGTTGACGAGCTCAAGCGCGGCAAAGGCATAGCCACGCGGGTCATCGCCCTTTCGGAGGATAAGATAAAGGCGCACAGGGGCTACACTTCGATTTGCCTTGACGCATCTCCCGATAACAAAGCAGCCCTCGCGTTCTATCATAAATTGGGCTATGTAACTCTCGGCATGATAACCGTTCGCAAGGAGCTCAAAAAGAGCGACAGAAAAAATGAGATCGAGCTTCTCGGTCTTACTTATAAATATTGAGGTGCGATATGGACTACAAATTCAATCATTTTAATTTCAACGTCAAAAATCTCGACGAGAGCATTAAATTTTATAACGAGGCTCTCGGACTTCGCGAGATCCGCCGCAAGGAGGCGTCGGACGGATCGTTTACAATAGCCTTTTTGGGCGACGGCAGCGGCACTTTTTCGCTGGAGCTCACCTGTTTAAAAGAGCATCCGCAGGCATACGATCTGGGCGAATGCGAATTTCATCTCGCCCTGACCGCCGACGACTACGAGGCCTCTCTCAAAAAGCACAGGGAGATGGACTGCGTCTGCTACATAAACGAGGGCATGGGGATATATTTTATCTCCGATCCCGACGGCTACTGGATAGAGATAATCCCGAAGAGGTAATTTATGACGAAGAAGCAGAAGGCCGCCCTTGCCGTGGCGGCGCTCGAAAAAGCATATCCCGACGCGATATGCTCGCTCAAAGAGAGCGAGCCCTATCGCCTGTTAATCGCCGTGCGGCTCTCGGCTCAGTGTACGGACGCGCGCGTAAATCTCGTAACACCCGTGCTCTTTGAGCGATTTCCGACGCTCGAAAGCCTTGCCTTTGCCGACGTTTCCGAGGTCGAGGAGATAGTCCACCCCTGCGGCTTTTTCCGCGCAAAGGCTAACGACATAGTAGCTATGAGCCGAATGCTCATTGAAAAATATAACTCCAAGGTGCCGGACACGATAGAGGAGCTTGTAAAGCTACCCGGAGTCGGCAGAAAAACGGCGAACCTCATAGTCGGCGACGTCTACGGCAAGCCCGCCGTTGTGGCCGATACGCACCTTATCAGAATAACGAATCTCTTGGGGCTCGTTGACACAAAGGACCCCGCGAAGGTCGAAAAGGAGCTGAAGGCTCTGCTCGATCCCGAGAAGAGCAACGATTTCTGCCACCGCTGTGTGCTCCACGGCAGGGCTGTGTGCATAGCGCGCCGACCGAACTGCCCCGCCTGCGTGATGAACGGCTTTTGCGGCTATTACTTAAAGCAAAAATAAAACAGCCGCCGTCACGGCTGCCCCCGCGAGCGCAGAGCAGACGAATTTCAGCGCCGAGAGAAGCTTTCTCTTTTTGAGCTTGCTCGCCGGAGGTATGCCCGCGCTGTCGGCTATCAGACTCGCCCGCTCGCGCAGAGTGCCCTCGCTCGTGGCGGCGTATTCGGGCTTGACGAAAAACAGAACTTTTTCAAAATATTCGCATTTGGTCTGCGTTATCTCTATGACCTGACGGTTCACGCCTTTTATCATTTTTTCTTTATCCTCCGAATGTCATGTGTTGATTATTTTTAACTTTTACGGCGTGAAATATACCGCCGGGCGGCGAAAAGACGATTATACATATTGTAATCGCACTTTCGCGCGTGATATGTGGAAAACTATGTGGAAAATGTTGATAACTTCCTCAAAAACGCTTGAAAAACCTTAACAAGCCGATGTGGATAGAAAAAAACGGGTCAAAAAAATATACAGTTTGTTATATTTTCTTTACGCCGAAAACCAAATTTATCAAGTTTATTTTGTATATACAATAAAGGAGCGTTGTTGCTTTGGACTGTGACAAAATTTTGCAAAAAGACGGCGGAACTCTTCTCACGGGACTTCGCTGCTTCTCCCTGCCGCTGATACTCGACTGCGGACAGGCTTTTCGCTGGAGCGAGAATGCGGACGGCAGCTGGAGCGGCGTTGCGATGGGGCGCGAGCTCAGCTTGAAGCAGGACGGCGACACCCTTTTCTTTAAAGACACCTTGCCTGAAGAAGTTCAAGACATATGGATAAAATATTTTGACCTCGACAGAGATTATACCGCTATATGCGAGAGCTTTTCGGCGGACGAGAGCCTCAAAACCGCGTGCTCCGAATATCCGGGGATAAGAATACTCAAGCAGGACGAGTGGGAGACGCTCTGCTCGTTTATAATCTCGCAGAACAACAATATTCCGAGGATAAAGGGAATTATAGAGCGGCTCTGCGAGAGTTTCGGCGATAGACTCCCCGGCGGCGGATATTCGTTCCCCTCCGCCGAAAAACTGGCTCCCCTCGAGCCGGAAGACTTGGCGCCGCTCAGGGCGGGCTTCAGAAACAAATATATAATCGACGCCGCGAGAAAGGTGACGGGCGGCGAGGTAGATCTGTCCGCGTTAAAAAGCGCGGAGGACGACGAGGTGCGCGAGAGCCTCTTAAAAATAAAGGGCGTGGGCGCAAAGGTAGCGGAGTGTACTCTGCTGTTCGGCTTCGGCCGCGTCGATGCGTTCCCGATAGATGTTTGGGTGCGCCGCGTCGTCGGCGAGCTCTACCCCGACGGGCTGCCCGCGTGCACAGACGGAGTGCGCGGAATAGCGCAGCAGTATCTGTTCCACTGGCGCAGACACCTTGAGGAGGACGAAAACAAAAATGCAGGCTGATATACTCTGCGCCGCAGAGATAGAAAAATATCTCACGAAAGCGCGAAAGGGCAATATAACCGTTTTTGATACGGTGGATTCGACTAACACCGTGCTTAAAAATTTATGCGTCGAGGGCAAGGCCCGTCCGGGCGACTGCGTGATCGCCGACTGCCAGACAAAAGGGCGCGGCAGGCGCGGCAGGCGCTTCGAATCCGAAAAGGGAGTCGGAATTTACCTCTCGTTTCTGCTCGGAACGGGCAGCGCGACCCCCGAGGAGATAAGCGAGATAACCGCGTGGGGTGCTGTCGCCGTGCGCCGCGCGACAGAGAAAGTGTGTCATGCGGATAGCCGCATAAAATGGGTCAATGACATAGTCTGCGGGCGGATGAAAATCTGCGGAATACTAACCGAGATGACAGCGGCGGGCCCCGTCATGGGTATAGGTATCAATGTAAATCAGACTAAAGACGGCTTTCCGCCCGAGCTTCGAAATATCGCTTCGTCGCTGCGTATTGTCTGCAAAAGAGAATTTTGCAGGGCGCAGATAATCGCCGCCGTTATAGAAGAGCTCGATTTGATAACCGAGGGCTTCCCCGAAAAGAGAGAGGAATACTTGAAAGAATACCGCGAAAACTGCGCGGTCACAGGCGAGGATATAAGCATCGAGCGTGGCGGAGAAATAAAAAAAGGACGCGCCGTGGGAATAGCGCCGAATTTCGGGTTGGAAGTTATTTTTGAAAACGGAGAGCGCGAAATTATAACGGGCGGCGAAGTCAGCGTAAAAGGCTTTTACCCGACAAATCAAGTCGGGATGGAATAAACTGACGGAGGGATAAAATGAACAAACACAGAAAAGGACTCTATATTATCGCGGGACTGTTCTATCTTTTCTTCTCGGGCGCGCTCGCGCTCTATCCGACGAAAATGACCGTAGGAGCTACCGTGTCGATGATAGCGGGCGCTGTTTTGACGCTCATAGCGGCAATAGCCTCGTTTGTCCTTGCGGCGCAGTGCAAAAACAACGCAAAAGCTTCGGCTGTCCGAAACAGGCTCATGCCGATATGCTTTATCGGCTTTGCGGCGATACTCGCGGCGGATTTAATCAACACCGCCGTGCATTTTGAATCGCTGTTCGACGCCGTTCGCATAACGGCGGAGCTGATAGGCGCGGCGGGACACATAGCCGTTGCGGTCGTCATGATTAAAAATAACATGGCATTAGTCAGAAGAAAAAAGGTTCTATATGCCGTGCTTGCCGCGATGACGGGAAATCCAGCGTCCATTTTCGTCTCAGGCGCGTTCGCGCGGGAGCGGGCGGACGGCGAATGCAAAAAGCTCCGCAAGGCGGGCGTTATCGAGCTTATCGTCGGCGCGGTTATTATAGTCGCCGCCTATCTGATAACGAATTTAACCCTGCCGAGCGACACATTCCGCGCTGTGACGGATTGGATTTTCTTCTGCCTGACTCTTGTCAACGACATTGGTCTTGCGCTTATCGCAGTCTCGACTCCGAAAGATAAAAAGAAAAAGGCGAAGAAAAAATAAAATTATGTGGAATAAAATTTCAAGCAAGGAAGACATATCGGCTCTCATGGATAAAATGTACAGTTTCCATGACAGCTGCATCAAAGAGATGCATTATATAAGCGGAGCATATACTACTGCGGAAAAAAGCATGTATCCTATCAACGACCGACGCACACTGCGCGTTTTGATACAAAGTCAAATCGATTCTTCGGCTGCAATCGAGCTTGAGTTTTCCGGGCTTATATCTTTATCGCTCCGCCCGACTGACGAAAAATACACCTGCGAAATCTTAGAAGCGTCGCTCGAAGAGAAAGACGGATATTTTATATGGAAAGACGATATAGATTTATCCGAAGAGTCGGATCAGTGCGGCACGGTGATATGTTCCGAAAGTCTCAGTTGGCGCGAAATAAAAAGCGCATACGGCAGTGACGAATTCTATTCGCCGGCAGAATAAATAAAACATATAAAATCTCTAAAACCCGACCAAATGAAAGAAGCGAAAGAATGAACAGACGAAACATACTTCTCTATACCCTTGCGGGAATATTTGCGATATTAGGAGCGTTGGCTAACGGTATTTCGCCGTTTATCGTCGGAATCCCGGCGGCGGAAAAAGCGGTCTCGCTCGGCGAAGCGCTTATTCTGGCGGCAATCGGCGTGTTGGCCGCAGTTGCCGCATCGCAGACGAAAAGAGAAAAAATAAGCACAAAATTGACGGAAAAAGCGATTCCCGCACTGCTCTGCGCCATGGCGGTATTTATACTCGCGGACGCGGCTGTGTGCATACCGCATTTCAGCGGGCTGACAAGCTCCGTTCGCATAGCGGGCGATATAATAAACGCGGCGGGATTTGTGACCTGCGGCGCCGTTATGCTCAGAAACCGCAGAGAAAAAAGCGCGGCACTCTATATAATTCTCTCCGCGCTCTCCGGCAGCGTTGCGCCGATAATGCTGACCGCGGCGTGGCTGGCGCTTCCGTACAGCGAAGAGCGCGAGCGCTCGCGCAGAAAGGCGAGAAACGGGCTGATAGCGGCGTTCTTCGTGATTTTGGCGACCTACGCGGCGGTCTACATCGCCCTCGGGCAGGAGACGGTGAGAAATATCGGACTGTCAGACCTTTACATGAGGCTCATGGCGGCGCTGTTCATAGCGGTCATCGCCGTGTTCGCGTTCCTCCCCTCGTCTAAGTACAAGCGGCCGGACGGGGAAAAATAAAAAAGTCAAATAGTTTTAATGTTGTAAATGACATAACCGTGTAGGGGCGGATATCATCCGCCCGCGATTTATGCAGCGGCTTGCGGCTATTCACTTTGCAGGGGTCGGCGACTACTCCACGACCCTTTGACGCTCTTCGCGGAATATAACGCTGTTTTACGGCATAAATACGAAAACCGCCCGGAAAGCCTCGGGCGGTTCGGTTTATTTTTCGGTTTTGTTAAAGATTTCTCTCGCTTTTTGCGCGTCCTGCGCTATCTGGTCGCCGAGCGCATCGAGCGAATCAAAGACTCTTTCGGGGCGGATGTACTGAAGAAGTCTTACCTCAACATCCTTTCCGTAGAGGTCGCCGGAGAAGTCGGTTATGCAGGTCTCGCTGCGCAGATCGTCGCAGGTAAATGACGGTCTGCGTCCGATATTGGTGACCGCCGCGTGAAGCTCGCCGTCTATCGGCACGCATGAGGCGTATACGCCGAACTTCGGGACGATAAAGCCCTCGGGGAAATGCTGATTTATCGTCGGAGCGCCTATGAGCCTGCCGCGCCTGTCGCCGCTGACGACGGTGAATTTATAGGAAAATTCGCGCCCGAGCATGGCGTTCGCGTCCTCGACATAGCCGTTTGAAAGGGCGTTTCTTATTCTCGTTGAGCTTATCGGTGCGCCGTTATACTCGGTGCGCTGTGCAACGGCGCATAAAACTCCGTGAGCCTTGCACAGCTCCTCGAGGTCGTGGGAATCCGCGGCGGCGTTTTTCGCAAAGCGGTAGTTGTAGCCGCAGCAGACCGCGCCCGCGTTCAGCTCGTCTATTAAAATCTCGTTGACGAACTGCCGCGCCGACATATCGGCTATACGCGCGAAGGATATCTTTTGAACGGTTATTCCGAGGCTATCGAGCATTTCGTCGCGCGCCTGACGGGTCATCAGCTCCGGGGGAGATCCCGCGCCGACGACTTTAAGCGGGTGCTCGTCAAAGACGAGGGCGCACGGCTCGAAGCCGCGCTCTTTAAACGATAGGGCGAGGTCAAGCACAGCCCTGTGACCCCTGTGGAGTCCGTCAAAGCTGCCCAATGCAACCGCTCGGCGCTGTGTCATTTCTCTCTCCCCTTTCAAATTATTTTCCCTTGAACTGCTGCTTGAGTCTCTTCTCCTTGGAGAGGATACGCTTTCTGAGTCTGAGCGACTTGGGCGTGACCTCAAGCAGCTCGTCGTCCTTTATAAATTCCATGCACTGCTCAAGGCTCATCACCGTATGGGGCACGAGGCGCAGCGCGTCATCGGAGCCGGAGGCACGGGTGTTTGTCAGATGCTTATTCTTGCAGATATTGCAGACTATGTCCTCATTCTTGGCGCATTCGCCGACTATCATTCCCTCGTAGACCTCAACGCCCGCGGGGATGAACAGCCTGCCTCTGTCCTGAGTGTTGAACAGACCGTAGGCGGTACTGATGCCCGTCTCATGCGCGACTATCGAGCCGCGCTCGCGGGTAACTATCTCGCCCTTATAGGGCTCGTAGCCGTCGAAAAGCTGGTTCATGATGCCGTTGCCGTTTGTGTCGGTGAGGAACTCCGCGCGGTAGCCGATGAGTCCTCTCGACGGGATGCGGAACTCAAGGTGAGTCGCGCCGCCGTCACGCGTGCCCATGTTTATAAGCTCGCCCTTGCGGGAGCCGAGCTTCTCTATGACTGCGCCGACATACTGCTCGGGGACTTCGACTATCAGCAGCTCCATAGGCTCGCAGGTCTTGCCGTCTATTTCCTTGAGGATGACCTTCGGGCGCGAAACCTGAAACTCATATCCCTGGCGGCGCATAGTCTCTATAAGAATCGAAAGATGCAGCTCGCCGCGGCCGGAGACTTTAAACGTGTCTGTCGAATCCGTCTCCTCAACGCGCATACTGACGTTCGTCTCGACCTCCTTGAACAGGCGGTCTCTTATATTTCTCGAGGTTACGAACTTGCCCTCGCGGCCCGCAAACGGGCTGTCGTTGACCATGAAGTTCATGGATATCGTGGGCTCGTCTATTTTTATAAACGGCATCGGCTCGATGCAGTCGGGTGAGCAGGCGGTCTCGCCGATATTTATGTCGCCTATGCCGGAGATGCAGACGATATCGCCCGCAGCGGCGGAATCAACCTCGACACGCGAGAGCCCCTCAAACTGATAGAGGCGCGACACCCTGACATTCTCCTGAGTGCCGTCCGTCTTGCAGAGCACTACGGGCTCGTTCTTCGTCACTCTGCCGCGCTCGACTCTGCCGACACCGATTCTGCCGATATAGTCGTCATAGTCAAGGCTCGTGAAGAGAATCTGAAGCGGGGCGTCGACGTCGCCGTCGGGAGCTTCGATATGCTCGAGAATTGAGTCGAGCAGCGGGCGCATATCGCCCGAGCGGACATTGGGATCGAGCGAGGAATATCCGTCCCTCGCCGAGGCGTAGATAACGGGGAAGTCGAGCTGATCCTCCTCCGCGCCGAGGTCGATAAACAGATCTATGACCTCATCGACAACCTCTGCGGGGCGCGCGTTGGGTCTGTCGACCTTGTTGATAACGACAAGAACCTTCTTCTTGAGCGCAAGGGCCTTTTTGAGGACGAAGCGCGTCTGGGGCATACAGCCCTCGAATGCGTCGACGAGCAGAAGCACGCCGTCAACCATCATGAGTATGCGCTCGACCTCGCCGCCGAAATCGGCATGGCCGGGAGTGTCAACGATGTTGATTTTCACGCCGTTATAGTGGACGGCGGTGTTCTTCGAAAGTATGGTTATTCCGCGCTCGCGCTCAATGTCGTTTGAGTCCATGACCCTTTCCTGAACCTGCTCGTTGGCTCTGAATATGCCGCTCTGCTTGAGCATCTCGTCAACGAGGGTGGTCTTGCCGTGGTCAACGTGCGCTATTATGGCTATATTTCTTACGTCTTCTCTCTTTGCCAAAAGGATTCACCCGTTCCTGAAAAAATTTGTGATGATAAAATCTGAAAACGGTCTTCGGATGGCTGTTTTTCCGTCAGCGCGCACAAAAACAGACCGAAATCTTTGTGCGTCCTGACGAAAAAACCCCCGACAGACGACCGCGCCGCCGCCAAATGCGACGGAAAACCTGCGCTTGCAAAAGCTTCTAAAAAGCACTTTTTCGGCGGAACGCGAGGTCCCGCCGAAAATCCGTGTATGTTTTGATTATTCGCCCTTCATCTCAAGGAGCTTGACCTTACCCTCATAGGAAGCAACGCTGACCTTGATGGAATCGGTGATAGCAGCCTTGATGTCGTCCTCGGTAACACCGAGATCCTTGAAAGCATAATCGGTGGGCATGAAGAGATCGAGATCCATGATCTCCGGAAGACCCATGGGATTGATACCGCTGTCGATGCCCTTCTCGGCATACTCCTTGACAACGCCCTTGAGTCCCATTCTCATCATCCACGGGGGGATACCGATAATCTTTCTGTCGTCGCCCATGCCTCTTGCAGCATAGACAATCTTGAGGAACGGAGCCCACTTCATGTTGTAGCAGCTGATAGGCCATGCCTTGGCGCCGGTGCTGCGCTCTGCCGCGCCGACAATGGACTCACCGACCTGACGGACGGTAAGCATAGCTGTACCTCCTCTGGGATACATGGTGAAGGGAAGCTTGTCCATTCTCTTTATCTGCTCGATAAGGATAACCCAAACGGGCTTTCTGCCGGGCTGAGTGCCGAAGATGTAGGGCAGCTCAAGAACGGCAACATCGAAGTTGTCATCGGCATAGGAGAAAGCGACGTTCTCCTGGTCGATACGGCTTCTGATATAGGGGTGCTTCTCGCAGAGCTTCATGTCCGGACGCTCTTTGGCAAGGTAGGAGAAGTAAGAGCCGAGGATAACGGCCTTCTTGTAACCGAGCTCCTTGCAGATGGGAAGAAGTCTCTTGAGCGGAGCGATGTTGTACTTGTAGTAAGCATCGTAAACGGGTGCGGGGAACTCGACTCTCTCGTCAACGCCTGCGGCGAAAACGAAGCAGTCGCAGCCGGCCATGAGCTCTTTTATCTCGTCGTCGGTCTTCTCGTAGATGTTGCACATTACGATCTCCATCTCCTCGGGGATGGGAGCTCCTTCGGGAAGGGGCGGGAGAGCAACGGACTTGACGCTGTGGCCTCTGTCAATGAAAATACGTGCTGCGGCGCTGCCGAGAAGGCCGGTGCCGCCAATCATAAATACCTTCATTTTGTTTACCTCCAATATATTTGCAATAGCTTATTTATTATACTTTTTATATCGGTAATAGTCAAGCGATAAAGCATAAAAAAGTGTACTAAAGTACAGCGAAAAAAGAGTCTTTATTTGTGTAAAAAATCCCCATGCCCGAAAAACCGTAGGGAAAATCATATCGGAGGTGCTTTGCGGGATGTTCGTGAGGCATAAAACCGCCCTTTATCGGCTCGATGTGCGGGGAGTTGTCGTCGGCACACCGTAGGGGAGAGCTTTGTTCGCCCGCAGAAAATACAGCGGCTGACGTATATTGAACCGTGTTGGGGCGGATATCATCCGCCCGCGGGTTATACAGAGATTTACAGCTTTCCTAAATCCGTAGAACACAAAAATAACGGATGAGGACATTCGCAAAAAAGGTAAAGCAAGCAACTTTATAAATCCCGTTGAACAAGTTTCCAATAGCCGCGCCGCAGTGGAACAGGCTATCTGAGAACTGCGAGGGAACGGCTTGCGCAGCAAGCCGCACGAGCCCGTACTGTTTGAGCGAAGCGAGTTTACGGGCGAATGTGCCGAGCTGCCTACTGAGAAGAGCAAGCTATGTACTGCGGCGCGGCGTTCGCGGGGTCTCGGGGCGAAGCCCTGAGTTTGCTTTTCTTTTGCAGGCGTTTTCTTTTTCAAATAAAAAGAAAATGCCGAAACGCTGTGAAAGATAAAATATTTCGTTAAGGTAGGTAGCGAAGGCAGCAAGTAAATTTTTACGACATTATGCTGCACCTCTGCACATAAGTCATCTTGATATGCTTTCTCCGCATTTTAATATTCCGCAGGAACGCAAGGCCCTGCGGAATAATTTTATCGGTTCTGTTTTTTTACATTCTCTCCGGCACGCTTATCTTGAGCAGGGTCAGGATGTTCTTGAGAACCTCCTTGACGCACAGGCACAGATATATTCTCGCCGCGCTCAGATCCTTGTCGTCGCAGTTGACGCGGCAGGCGTTGTAGAACTTGTGGAAGAGGGTCGCAAGGTCTATGCAGTAGCGCGTGATGCGCGCGGGATCGTAGTTCTTCGCGGAGAGGACAATCTCGTCGGTGAGCGACGCCAGATGCCTGATTATCTCACGCTCCTCGGGCGCGGTGAGCAGATCGAGCTGCTCGGGCGTGCACTCGGGAATATCGCAGCCCTGCTCCTTGAGCTTTCTCAGTATGCTGCAAATTCTCGCGTGGGCGTACTGGCAGTAGTAAACGGGGTTCTGCGAGTTCTCGGCTATTGCGAGATCGAGGTCGAACTCCATCTGCGTCGCTGGCTCGCGGAGGTTGAAGAAGAAGCGCACCGCGTCTATCGGTATCTCTTCGAGCAGGTCAACGAGCGTTATCGCCTTGCCGGTACGCTTGGACATACGCACGACTTCGCCGTTTCTCGTCAGGCGCACGAGCTGCATGAGAACTATGTCGAGCCTGTCGCCGTCAAGACCCAGCGCGTCGAGCGCGCCCTTCATTCTCGCAACATGGCCGTGGTGGTCTGCGCCCCAGATGTCGATAGCTCTGTCGAATTTTCTTATCGCAAGCTTGTTGCGGTGATAGGCGATATCCGCCGCAAAATAGGTCGGATTTCCGTTTTGACGGATGAGCACGTCGTCTTTGAGGCCGAGCTTGTCGATATCCTCCTGCGTCTTGCCCTGAGCCAAAAGGCGCTTTGTCTGAACCTCCGTGTTCTTATACCACAGCGCGCCGTCAAGCTCGTAGGTGAGTCCCTTTTCCTTGAGCAGCTCAATGGTATCGTGAAGCTCCGTACCGTTGTGCAGGGTGCTCTCCTTGAACCAGGTGTCGTACTCTATCCTGTATTTTGAAAGTATCTCGTGCATGGAGTTGATGTTCTTCGGCAGCGCGAAATCGACGAGCGCCTTGCGGCGAACCTCCTCGCTCTCCGAAATATATCTGTCGCCATAGACCTCGGCGAACTCCTTTGCGCGCTCGGCGATATCCTCGCCGTGGTAGCTGTCCTCGGGCAGCTCGGGCGCGTCGTCGCCCTTATATATCTGCTGATAGCGGATATCGAGCGAGAGGGCGAATTTGTCTATCTGATTGCCGGCGTCGTTTATATAGAACTCGCGGCTGACATCGTAGCCCGCAAAGTCCATGACCGCCGCGAGGCAGTCGCCCAAAGCGCCGCCGCGGGCGTTGCCCATGTGCATGGGACCCGTCGGATTGGCGGAGACGAACTCTATATTCACCTTTTCGCCCTTGCCGAAGTCGGAGCGGCCGTAGTCGTCGCCTTTTTTGCGGATATCCATGAGTATCTCCGAATAAAAGCGGTCGGAGAGCCTGAAGTTTATGAAGCCGGGACCCGCAGACTCGCAGGATGAAAATGCGGTGCCCTCAAGGTCGATGTTCTCGGTTATGGCAGCGGCTATCAATGCGGGCGCACGTCTGAACGCTCTCGCCCACGCCATGGCCGCGTTTGTGGAGTAGTCGCCGTTTCTCCTGTCCGCAGGAACCTCGACGTTGAAATCCGTAAGCTCGGCCTCGGGCAGCGTCCCCGCCGCCATCGCCTTTTCAGCGGCGTCCTTTACAAGCTCGCAGAGCTTATCCTCAACCTGTTTTACAAGCACTGACATAAATTTATCCATCCTTTCGTTGTAACCGCAGCTTCTGCGGGCAAACCGTCATTTTTACTGTCCGCTGACCGTTATCTTCAGCTCATTCGACGATGCGAGATCCGCGTTGACGTCGATAGTGTAGTGAAGCAGCAGCTCGCCTCCGTCCTCCGTTACGGACGACTCGACTTTTTTTGCGAATATGCCGAGGAGCATATCCCCGAACGGGGTCGCATAGTGGCAGACGTGGCGCTGACCACGCTCCATCACCATCTGTGTAGTATATGCGCCGTCCCTTGTCATTGTGACAAGTCCGCCGTCCTCTATAAGCAGGGTGGTGACGCAGCCCTTGAGCTCGTCGTCGGGCTCCTCGTACGAGAGCTCGTAGCCGTTTTCGAGCAGCCGCAGAACGCCCTGAGTGTTCGTCTGCGACGAGTAGCTGTCCTCCGGCCCGGAGTGGCTGCTCTCAATGTTTATAAATACCTGTTTTTCCATTGAAAAAGCCCTTTTCTTTCATGCTTCGAGGCTTTTAAAAGCCCCTTTCTTTTGATTTTTTATAATACCACAGATATACGCCTTTCGTCAACCCGTTTTATTTGAAAACGGAAGCGTTATTTTTCCGTTGGAGCATTGCAAGTGAGCCGATATTATGATATTATGTATAAGTATATATATTATATACTTTACTACTGGACTATATAAACTTTAAGGAGAGCAGTTATGATCGATATCCGTAACGCGATGAACGACATCTACAAGAACCTTGAGCCGACCCTCACCAAGTGCGGCTTCAGAATCACCACTCCCGCAGACATCTCCGACGGTATCCCCGTCGAGGTCACGAGCGGGCGCGCCGTCATGGATTTTTCCGGCGAAAACAAGGCGCTGCGCATTGAGCATTACGACAACAAGATAGCCCTGCTCTGGGCTCAGAAGGAGGGCGCGAACGAGACCGATTTCGCAAAAATCGCCCACTCCCTGCTCGATGTCGAAACCGCGGACAGCAAGGACGTAAAGTATATCTCGAACGAGTATGCCGAGCTCATCGAAGAGAACTTCGGCAAGAACGGAGCTGCCGAAAAGAAGAAGGTCAAGCTCCCGACCCCCGTCTCCAAGGCTGCGGCCAAGAGCGGCGAGGCCTGCTATGACGCAAACACCTTTGCAAACCGCCTGAGCGTCATCTATCCCGAGCTTCGCGAGGAATACAAAAAGAACATCGAGACCTACGGCGAGTTCCTGCCCGAGGATTTCTTCAAGAACTACGCCGCCCCCGTGATCGTCGGAGTGATAAAGGAAAACGACCCGCAGAAGATGAAGAAGCTCTTCAATCTGCTCAACGATATCTATGACGACGGCACGAACGAGATACAGAGCATAATTGCCGTGACCATACTCGGCGAGCTCAACAACGATCAGGATCTGCTCGCAAACTGCGTGGACTATATGAGCGCCGACATGATCTCCCCCGTCGTTCAGGTCAACAAGTATCTCGCAAAGTCGAAGAGCGCGAGAATGAGGCTTGAGAATCCGCCCAAGTATAAACCCAAAAAGAAAAAGAAGAAAAAGAATATGTTCTCCACCCTGGCAAATCAGTGATTAGGGGCAAGAGCTTCGGAGAAGGAGGATAAAAGCGTTGGATAACAATGAGAACATTGAGATCCTTGAAGAGAGCGCAGATAATCAGGACGAGCTTGTGCTCGACGAGGATATTGAGCTCGACAAGGATATGAATACAAAGGTCACCGAGGAATACGACGCGAGCCAGATTCAGGTTCTTGAGGGACTTGAGGCCGTTCGCAAGCGCCCCGGTATGTATATCGGCTCTACGGGTCCGCGCGGCCTGCACCACCTTGTCTATGAAATAGTCGATAACTCGATAGACGAGGCTCTTGCGGGCTTCTGCACGAATATCGACGTTGAGATTCTCCCGGGCGACGTCATAAGCGTCAAGGATAACGGACGCGGTATCCCCGTGGGAATGAACGAAAAGATGGGCATTTCAACCGTCACCGTGGTTTTGACCGTCCTGCACGCCGGCGGCAAGTTCGGCGGCAGCGGCTACAAGGTCTCCGGCGGTCTGCACGGCGTCGGTTCGTCCGTTGTCAACGCCCTGTCCGAGTGGCTCGAAGTTGAAGTTGCGCAGAACGGCCATGTCTATCAGCAGCGCTTCTCGAACGGCGGTCATCCCGACTATGACCTCAAGGAGATAGGCACATCGTCGGCGACCGGCACGACTATACGCTTCAAGCCCGATCCCGAGATTTTCCGCGAGACGACGGAATATGACTTCGAGACGCTCGAGAGACATCTGCGCGAGTCCGCGTTCTTAAACGCCGGGCTGTGCATAACCCTTGCGGACAGGCGCGATCCCGAAAACGAAGTCGAGCGCACCTACTGCTACGAGGGCGGACTTTCGAGCTTCGTCGATTATCTGACCACAAGCCGCGGGCAGACCCCCCTGCACGAAACTCCCATCCACTTCTCCGCCATGCACGGCGACAGAAGCGCGGAGATAGCCATGCAGTACACAGACAGCTACAACGAGACCATGCTCTCGTTTGCAAATAACGTCCGCACCGTTGACGGCGGCACGCACGAGACCGGCTTCAAGACCGCTCTGACCCGCGTTTTCAACGACTACGGACGCAAGTATTCCATTCTCAAGGACGGCGACAAGAAGCTCTCCGGCGACGACGTGCGCGAGGGACTGACGGTTGTTATCAGCGTCAAGCTGACCGAGGCGCAGTTCGAGGGTCAGACCAAGGGCAAGCTCGGCAACACCGATATCACCCAGCTCGTCTCGACCACCGTCTACGAGAAGCTGATGACCTATTTCGAGGAGAATCCCGCGGTCGCAAAGGCGATATTCTCAAAGGCTCTCGACGCTTCGCGCGCAAGAGAGGCGGCGAGAAAGGCGCGTGAATTGGCGCGCCGCAAGTCCGTTCTCGACTCGAACTCCCTGCCCGGCAAGCTTGCCGACTGCACCGAGCGCGACGCCGAGCGCACAGAGCTCTACATCGTCGAGGGAGATTCCGCAGGCGGCTCCGCAAAAGAGGGACGCGACAGACGCTTCCAGGCCATTCTTCCCCTCTGGGGCAAGATGCTCAACGTCGAAAAGGCGAGACTTGACAGAGTTATCGGCAACGAGAAGCTCATGCCCATAGTCATAGCCCTCGGCACCGGAATAGGCGACGAATTTGATATAACAAAGCTTCGCTACAACAAGATAGTCATTATGGCGGATGCCGATGTCGACGGCGCGCATATCAGAACGCTGCTTTTGACCTTCTTCTTCCGCTATATGCGCCCGCTCATAGAGCAGGGTCACGTCTATCTCGCCCAGCCCCCGCTGTTCAAGGTCAGCAAGGGCAAGAAGATAAGATACGCCTTCTCCGACGAGGAGCGCGACGAGTTCATGGCGGAGTTCGGCGGCTCGGGCAGCTGCGATATCCAGAGATACAAGGGTCTCGGCGAGATGGATGCCGAGCAGCTCTGGGAGACGACAATGGACCCCGACTTCCGCACGATGCTGCGCGTCAATGTAGAGGACGCGATGCTCGCGGACGAGACCTTCTCCATTCTTATGGGCGACAAGGTCGAGCCGCGCCGCGAGTTCATCGAAACCAATGCAAAATACGTCCAGAACTTGGACATATAACGGAAAGGAGTAGATCTCTGTGAGCTTTGACGAAGCATATAACGAACAAAAAATAATCAATGTCGAGATCAATAGAGAAGTGCGTAAATCCTTTCTGGATTACTCCATGTCGGTCATCACCTCGCGTGCTCTGCCCGATGTGCGCGACGGCTTGAAGCCCGTCCACAGACGCATACTTTACACCATGTACGAAAACGGCCTCTACCCCGACAAGCCGTACCGCAAATGCGCGGACACGGTCGGTTCGGTGCTCGGCCGCTATCATCCTCACGGCGACGCCTCCGTCTATGACGCCATGGTGCGTCTGGCGCAGGACTTCTCCATGAGATATACGCTCGTTGACGGCCACGGCAACTTCGGCTCCGTCGACGGCGACCCGCCCGCAGCCTACCGTTACACCGAGTCAAAGCTCAAAAAGCTCTCTCTCGAAATGCTGACGGATATCGACAAAGACACGGTCGATTTTATCCCGAACTACGACGACCGACTCAAGGAGCCCACGGTGCTCCCGTCGAGATATCCGAACCTGCTTGTCAACGGCTCTGTCGGCATAGCGGTCGGCATGGCGACAAATATCCCTCCGCACAATCTGCGCGAGGTCGTAGCCGCCATGAACTGCCTGATAGATAACCCCGATGCGACGCTCGAGGAGCTCATGACTCATCTGCCCGGTCCCGATTTCCCGACCCGCGGAATAATCATGGGCAGAGCGGGCATACGCGCCGCCTACGGCACAGGCCGCGGCAAAATTATAGTCCGCGCCCGTGCCGAGATAGTCGAGACAAAGGGCGACCGCCACAAGATAGTTGTCACCGAGATTCCTTACGGCGTCAACAAAGCGAAGCTCATAGAGAGCATGGCGGATCTCGTCAAGGATAAGCGCATCGAGGGCATATCCGATATCCACGACTATTCCTCGCGCTCCGGTATGCACATCGACATCACCTTGAAGCGCGACGCGAATCCGCAGGTAGTTTTGAATCAGCTCTATACCTACACTCAGCTCCAGTCTACCTTCGGCGTGATTATGCTCGCCCTTGTAAACGGCGAGCCGAAGATACTCACCCTTAAGCAGATTCTTCAGCAGTATATAGACTACCAGTGCGAGATAGTCACCCGCCGCACAAGGTACGATTTGAAAAAAGCTCAGGAGCGCGCCCATATACTCGAGGGCTTGCTCACGGCTCTCGATTTCATCGACGAGGTCATAGCCATTCTGCGCGCGTCAAAGAGCATCCCCGAGGGACGCGAGGCGCTCATGAACCGCTTCGGGCTCGACGAAGTTCAGGCGCAGGCGATAGTCCAGATGAGACTCGGCCAGCTGACCGGACTCGAGCGCATAAAGGTCGAGGACGAGATGGCTCAGCTCAAGGCGAAGATAGCCGACTTTATAGACATTCTCTCGAACGAGGAGAGGATACTCAATATTGTCCGCGAGGAGACCGGCGCCATTGCCGAGAAGTTCGGCGACGACCGCCGCACGGTCATTGAAAACGTCAGCGGCGAGGTCGATATAGAGGATCTTATCCCCGAGGAGACCTGCGTGTTCACCATGACGAACCTCGGCTATATCAAGCGTATCCCCGCCGACGCATATACGATTCAGCACCGCGGCGGCAGAGGCGTCAAGGGCATGACAAGGCGCGAGGAGGACGTGGCAAAGACCATGTTTACCTGCTCCACCCACGATTACGTCATGTTCTTTACCACCCGCGGCAGAACTTACAGGCTCAAGGGCTATGAAGTGCCCGAGGGCTCGAGAAACAGCAAGGGCATGAATATAGTCAACCTCCTGCCCCTCGAGGCGGGCGAAAAGGTGTCGGCGATGATAAGAGTGCCCGAATATGACCCCGATGCGTTCCTCTGCATGGTCACGCGCAAGGGCATTATCAAGCGCACGAGCCTAGACGCTTACCGCAACGTCCGCAAGAACGGCGTTATAGCAATTAACCTCGACGATGACGATGAGCTGGCATGGGTTCGCCTGACCTCCGGCAGCGACGACCTGCTCGTAGCCACGCGCAAGGGCATGGGCATCCGCTTCAACGAGAGCGACGCCAGACCGCTCGGCAGAACGGCAAGGGGCGTCAAGGCTATCGAGCTGCGCGAGGGCGACGAGGTTGTCGGCATGGAAGTGCTCGACGAGGCCAAGACCGTCCTCACCGTCAGCCGCACGGGCTACGGCAGACGCAGCGAGCCCTCCGACTACAGACTCCAGTCGAGAGGCGGCAAGGGCACGATAAACTACCGCACCGAGACCTACGGCGACGTTGCCGCGATAGCGGTCGTTGACGAGAGCGAGGATGTTATCTTCATCTCCTCCGACGGCATAATAATCCGTATCCCCGTCTCGCAGATAAGCACCTTCGCAAGACCCTCAAAGGGTGTCAGAGTCATGCGCGTGTCCGAGGGCGAAGAGCTCGTGACAGTCGCCTGCACTCCGAGCGAGGAGGATGAGGAGAAGGACGAGGACTCCGCCGACGGCGAAAATTCGTCCGCCGAAAACGGTGAAAACTCCGACTCAAATGAATAATAAGTCGGTTTTTTGTTAAAATTTTGTAAGAAGTTACAAATAACTCTTGTCATGACGGTGATTCTCTGTTATTATATTGACATGACAAGTGAAGTCATAAATAGGAAAAGGGGGTTTATAATGAACATCGCTCTCATGGCTCACGACTCCAAAAAAGAACTTATGACTCAGTTCTGTATCGCTTATTGCGGTATTCTGAGCCGCCACTCCCTCTGCGCCACCGGCACTACGGGCAAGCTCGTAGCCGAGGCAACCGGACTTGAGATTCAGCGTTTCCTCAGCGGCAGTCAGGGCGGAGACCAGCAGATAGCGTCCAGAATAGCCTGCAACGAGATAGACCTTCTGCTCATGTTCAGGGATCCGCTCACACCCAAGCCGAACGAGCCGAACGAAGCAAACCTTTTAAGACTTTGCGACGTACACAACATCCCCGTTGCCACCAATATAGCCACCGCCGAGGCTCTTATTCACAGCCTTGCCCGCGGCGACCTTGATTGGCGCGATATAGTCAACCCGAAATAAGCTCAACCCGCCCCGGCGGCATTCCCGCCGGGCGGCTTTTTAGGGAGCTTTTTTCGCTCATCCCGCCAACGGCGGGATTTAATGTTTTTATGGAAGGAACAAAAACATGGCTCTTTTTACAAAGGCCGTCAAGGGTACGCAGGATGTGCTGCCCGCGGCGAGCTATAAAAACCGCTTTCTCGAAAATACACTGCTCGATATAGCCGCCCGCTTCGGCTTCAAGGAGATACGCACTCCCGTGTTCGAGCATACGGAGCTGTTTTCCCGCGGCGTCGGAGACACCACCGATGTAGTGCAGAAGGAGATGTACACTTTTCTCGACAAGGGCGGACGCTCGATAACTCTGCGCCCCGAGGGGACTGCGGGCGCGGCGCGCGCTTTTCTTGAGCACGGGCTTTTCAACGAGCCCCTGCCGCAAAAGACCTGCTATATAACCTCGTGCTACCGATACGAGAAGCCGCAGTCCGGCAGATACAGAGAATTTCACCAGTTCGGCGTTGAGGTTTTCGGCACTCCCGCACCCGCCGCGGACGCGGAGATAATCTCCCTTGCCGCCGAGATATTCGCTTTCTTGGGCATTGAAGATTTGACGCTCGAGATAAACTCCATCGGCTGCCCGACCTGCCGCGCCGAGTACCATAAGGCTCTCAAGGCATATTTCGAGCAGTATAAGGCCGACCTTTGCGGCACCTGCCTTGACAGGCTCGAGAGAAACCCCATGCGTATTCTCGACTGCAAGAGCCCAGTCTGCTCCAAAATCGCCGAGGGCGCGCCCGTCATGCTCGACTACCTCTGCGACGAGTGCCGCGAGCACTTTGAAAAGGTCAAGAGCTACCTCGACGCGCTGATGATAAGCTATGTCGTCAACCCGCATATCGTGCGCGGACTCGACTACTATACAAAGACCGTTTTCGAGTTCGTCTCGCATAACGAAAAGACCGACGGACTTGTCTGCGGCGGCGGCGGACGCTATGACGGGCTCATAGAGGAGCTCGGCGGTCAGCACACCCCGTCGCTCGGCTTTGCGATGGGACTTGAGAGGCTGTTAAGCGTCATTGAGGCGCAGGGCATAGAGTTGCCCGGCGACCAGAAATGCGACATATATATCGGCTCTATCGGCGACGCGGCGTCGCTCGTTGCGGCGAAGCTCTGCACCGACCTGCGCTCCGACGGAGTCAGCGCGCAGTTTGACGTTGCGGGACGCTCTGTCAAGGCTCAGATGAAGTACGCCGACAAATTGGGCGCACGCTTTACCTGCGTCATAGGCGACGACGATATCGCAAAGGGCGAAGTCACCGTCAAGAATATGGAAAACGGCGAAAAGACCGCTTTTTCAATCGAAAGCTTCAGCGACGAATTCTCGTCCGCTCTCATTCAGAGTGCGGCAAGCGCCTTTGCGGACAGCATAAGCGATGGCGATTTCGACGCTGCCGACATATCAAATCTCTTTGGAGGGCTCATATAATGGAGAGAACTTATATTGCGGACATAAAAAACAACCTCGGCAAGCCCGTGCTCGTTCAGGGCTTCGTCGAAAACCTGCGCGACAGCAAGTATATGGCTTTCATCGTGCTCAAGGATATCAGCGGAAAAATTCAGATAACCGTTGAGAAAGAGAAGCTGCCGGAGCTCTGCCCCGTGATAGCCTCCTTGACTCAGGATTCCGTTATATCCGTCGTCGGAACCGCCGTTGAAAACGATTTCGTCAAGATGGGCGGCGTTGAGATAATCCCCGAGTCGATAACCGCGGAATCGATAGCGGACGCACTGCCGATAGTGCGCAAGGAGATTCCCGCCACGAAGAAGCGCCCCGGCGTCGAGCGCTCGAGCATAGACCAGCGAATAGACTACCGCTGGATAGATCTTCGCACCGACGAAAATCAGCTCATGTTCAAGGTTCAGACCGCCATGGTCAACGCCATGCGCGAATTCCTTATAGACCGTAATTTTATCGAGATACACACCCCCAAGCTCATCGGCGCGGCGAGCGAGAGCGGCGCGGAGGTTTTTGAGGTCAAGTATTTTGACCGCCTCGCCTATCTTGCGCAGAGCCCGCAGTTCTATAAGCAGATGGCCATGGCGAGCGGCTTTGAGCGTATATTCGAGGTAGGCCCCGTTTTCAGAGCCGAGAAGTCCTACACAAATAAGCACACCACCGAGTTCTCCGGCTTCGACCTTGAGTTCAGCTACATCACCTCCTTCAAGGATGTCATGAAGATGGAGGAGGAGCTGCTGACCTATATGCTTAAAGCGGTCAAGGAGAAGTACGGCGAGGAGATAGAGGAACTGTTCGGCAAGGAGGTTATCGTTCCGACAACTCCGTTCCCCGTCATAAAGCTCGCCGACCTCTATGACGAGCTCGAAAAGGAGTTCGGCTACACCGTGCCCGACAGCGAAAAGGGCGATCTCACGACCGACGCCGAGCGCCTGAGCTACGATTGGGTCATGAAGAAGTACGGCCATGAGTTCCTGTTCATTACCGACTACAGCGCCGAGAAGCGTGCATTCTACCATATGCGCGACGAGAACGGCGTGCCGCAGGGCTACGACCTCATCTGGCGCGGCGTCGAGATAACCACCGGCGCGCAGCGCGAGCACAGATACGATGTGCTCAAGAGCCAGGCGCAGGAGAAGGGACTCGAGAAGGATGTTGAATTCTATCTCGAATTCTTCAAATACGGCTGCCCGCCCCACGGCGGCTTCGGAATCGGTATCGACCGCCTGACCATGCTCATGCTCGGACTGCACATCAAGGAAGCGATGTTCCTCTTCAGAGGCCCGAACAGACTCACCCCGTAACGGAAAAAGAGAAATCCCGTCGAGTTTTTCGGCGGGATAATTTTATGCTTGTGCCAAAAGAAAAGGTAAAAATTTTATGCATTCCGACCGTTCAAACGGATATATAGACGAAAGACAAAGACGGGAAGTGAAATTGATGACAGGCAGGCAGTTGGATCTGTGTATTTGCGAAATCGCCGCGGGAGACAGAGACGCTCTGAGCCGATTATATCTTGACATGAAAGATCCGATCTTTCGGTTTGCGCTGTCGTTGGTTCGCAGCAGGCAGCTCGCGGAGGATATAGAAGCGGAGACATTTCTTAATATTATGCAGTCTGCCTGCGGCTACAAGCCCGGCACAAATGCGAGGGCGTGGATTTTCGCCATAGCGCGCAACTGCTGCATGGACTGCATGAAGGAAAACGCAAGGCTTTTGACGGTAGACAGCGAGAGCCTTGATTTGCTGCCCGGTGACACGGAGGGTTTTGAGCAGACCGAAAACGCGATGCTTGCGCTGGAAGCCTTGAAAACGCTGAGCGAAACAGAGAGGCAGATAGTATCGCTGTATCTGTATTCCGGCCTGAAGCAGACGGAGATCGCCAAGGTTTTGAACCTCCCCTATTTGTCTGTCCGTTCAAAATACGGCTACGCTCTCACTAAGCTGAGGCGTTATTTCGACCGAAAAGGAGTGCATACGGATGAGGCGTAAATCAACAGAAAAATTCATGAGAGACGCAATGAGTTTTAAAGCCCCGGAGGAGGTCTGGGATAAAATCAAGGATAAGCCAATTCAAAGTGTTCGGGAAAGCAAAGCCAAGGGTCATCCGAAAAAGGTTTGGTATGCCGCGGCGGCGTGCATTGCGGCTTGCACGGTTCTCATATCCGTTTTAGCAGTCGGCAAAAGCCTGGGACTTCCCGCTTCCGATTCGACTTTGAATACCGAAAACGGCACGGAGCGAGGTGGTCAAATCGCGACGGACAGAGCGGGAGAGCCCGAAAAGAAAGTGCCAGGCGAGACTGTTTCGCAGACGGCGGAGAAAACGACAGCGGCCGTTTCCCACGGCGGCAGCGTGGCGGGTGTTTGCATCCCGACATATAAGGTCTGGAATCACAGACTTTACGGGTATGCGGGCGACAACCTCGCGCTGACGGATTCCGATTTAGGTCCGCTGCACCGCGAAAAAATAAACGGCACGGAAATCGCCGTCTATTCGCTGAAAAATATCCCCATGGAACAGAGCATAGGGGACAAGAAAAACGGTATTGTCCTGCGCTATGACTGCATATTGGACGGCATTTTTGAGCTTCGCGGAAAAAAATACGGGATAGTGAGCGAAACGGCTTATATCTGTCCCGTCCCCGAAAAGGGCGAGTATTTAGGCGAAGTCAACGGTGTGAAGTGCTATGAATTTAAAGGAAAAGCAGACGCGATACTCGTTGACCTCGGGAAATATGTATCTCCCTCCGACGGGAGCATATACGAGAGCCTGTATGTTGCGGAGCTTATAGGATAAAAGAGCATAACAAAAAGCGGGCGGCATAATCTCGGTTATGCCGCTCGCTTTAATTTTATATTGTTATTTTATCCCGTTGATGAACGAGAAGATCGCATCTATCCGCGCAATGATATCGCGTATATCATGCGCTATGCGGATAGCGGTGATGATATATGCGGGGGTGAGGTCTGCTTTTGTAATACCCGAATAGTTGCGGGTCACGGTGAAGCCGAAGTCGCGGGTCGCGTCCTTTCCGGTGACGGTCATGCGCCTGTATGCCACGGTTATTTTGTCGTAGCTTTCCGCCGAGGGAACCTTGCCCGTGAACGCTATCTCGGCGCTCTCGCCCGCCTCGAGGACTATCGGATAGGGCAGAATGAAGTTCAGCGTGCCGTTCTCCGCGGCTATCGAGGAGACAGTAATCTTATCCTTTTTCGACAGGTTTTTAACTATGACGGAGTTGCAGGAGAAGAGGCGTCTTGTGAGCGTCGGCAGGAAGGAGGAGTTCGTGCTCTTGAAGAGGACCGCTATGTCGCTCGTCGGAGCGAGGCTCTCCATGAACTGAGGATACTCCATATGAGAATAAGCGTCCTTGATGTTGTCGGTGAGCAGAAGCTCCATGAGCAGGTCATAGGTGCGGGGATCCCACTCCGCCTGACCGTGGTAGTGGCGGTTGACTACCCATGTGCGCTCGGGCATATATCCGGTCGAGAGGTCAACCGTTCTGTCGGGCGAGATGTTGTTCTTGCCCGTCTTGACTGCCTGCTTGTAGTCGGCGGGGAACGTCTCGCCGAAGGGCGCGCACACTGCGCCGCAGGAGTATTTCATATTTACTATGCCGTCGCTGTTGTCAACGGTACCCGAGGCGAGCGGCACGCCGGAGCAGGCCTTCAGAGAGACGCTGACTCCCTTTTTCTGCTGAGCGTAGAGTGTCTCGGAGATATGCGACATAAAGCCGTTTCGGACTTTTTCGACTTTCTCTGTGAGCTTTGCGTTCTTAACGGAATCGAGGCGCACGGACTTGATATATTCGTAATTCTCCGGGTCGCACATCTCCCAGAATGCGGGGATGTTTATGACGCTCGGGAGAACCATGGTCTTGAGTCCGTAGTCGGCGACGTTGTTCGCGCCGTCGGCGGGGATTATGTCCATAACAAACGAGAAGTCCGCCTCGGTGTGGAGAATGGATCTTAAAATATCGAGCGTGGTGTCAAAATTGAGTGAGATGGGCTTGTCGGTATAGAGGTCGGAGACGAGGTTGCTGCCCGCGAGAAGCGGAGTGTCAAATACAGCGCGGTCAATGTAGTTGTCGTTAGGATATTCGTACATATACACGCCCAGCAGCAGGCAGCCCTGGCTGATACTGTATACGCTGACCTTGTCGTGTCCCGTGAGGGCGCAGACCTCCGCGAGATAGTCATGGAGCTGAGCCGCGACATCCGCGTGGCTGAGTCTCCAGTCGTAGAGGAAGTTGAAAACATGGTCGTCGCCTATCTCGTCGCCGATAACCTCCATGTCGAGGAACTCCGAGCCCGTGTAGGGAACGAGGTCGAGCTGACCGTTCTTTGTGAATGCCTCAAGGCTCGTGTCCTTTGCGCTGCTGAGTATGGGCACTATGTCATAGAACGAAGTGCCGTCGTCGTTCATTCTCAGCGGCTCGACAATAGAAGTTATTATCTCGCGCATCGGCTTTTCTATGCCGTCGGTGCCCTTTTGGGCTATCAGCTTAATTATACCCGTGATAAGGTCGGGGGCGTTGACTCCGAGAAGCTTTAATATCTCCTTGGTGTCGGGCGGGAAAACGCGCTTTAACGAGCCGTCCTCCTGCTTTTCGGCGAGAACCGTAGCGCCGAAGCCGGAAATCATAACAACGGGCGAGTGACCGCATGCGCACTTGGTGGCGGCCGCCGCTGTGGACGCGAATACCGAGCCGAGCATAACTGCTGCTATTAAAACGCAGAGTATTCGCTTAAACGGTTTTTTCTTCATTTTTTGTTTTCTCCTTTCGCAAAGCACTTTTATGCAACGGATAAATTGTACAGTATTTTTGCAAAAATGTAAACATTTTGTTTATGATTCTTGCAAAACATTTTCGCGCTCTTAATCTATAGACAAAGAACGGAGAGGGGTGCTATAATAATCACGGAATAAAACAAAAAAACCGAAAGGATGGTAATAACTCATGAAAAAAACTCTTAAACTGACAGCTCTTGTCATGGCAGTGGCGATACTCGTCTGCGCTTTTGCGGGCTGCACGGCGAAGCTCGACAAGCTTATTGTAGGAAAGTGGAGCGATGAGCAGAACAAGGTGACTGTCGAGTTCAAGGATGACGGCACATTCAAATTCGAATCGAGCAACCTCAATATTCTCGGTCTCTCGATAGGCACTTCCGTTTCCGGTACATACAAGGTCAATACCGAAGCCGACCCCGCAACCGTTACCGCCGCTCCCGAGATGTCCTTCGCGGGCTTCAAGGCCGGCGCGGAGATAACCTTCACCGCAGCCTATGACAAGGACAGCAAGGTGCTCAAGCTCACAAACGACAAGCTCGGCACGCTGAACCTCACTAAGGTCGAGGAGTAAAAAAACAGTCGCCGCTGCGGGAGACCGCAGAGCAAATATAATCGAAATACATAAGCTTTTTATCCCGGCCTCGCGCCGGGATTTTTTTCTGTGCTGCGGAAAAATAAAAATCAAAATCTGTATCTTTTTTTCGGGAAGTATGCTATTATGTGGATGACAGGAGAAAATAAAGGGAGGTATTTTATGAAGATCCGAAGATTTATTGCCGCAGTTCTCGCCGTCCTCGCGCTTTCAGCCTTTGCCGGCTGCAAGAAACACGACAAAGACCAAACCGACACAACAGGAAAAAACGATGAGACAGTATCCGAAGATAGCAGCGAAAGCACCGCATCGGTCGCGGATGTTAATGCCGACATAAAAAACTCCAGGTATTTTCTCGGCATCGACCTCGACGGGTGGTATCACTGGAACAAAGTCGGCGACGGATTTCAAGACGGTTCGAAGTATACTGCACTTCAGGAAAAGAAATATAACTCACGCGGAGATATAGTATCGTCCGTCGTATACGAGCCGATTTCACCCGGAAACTATCACGAAGATCGGAGGCTGTTCGCCTATTCGTATAACGGCGACGGCACGGTGAAGGAAGTCCGCTGCTCCGGCTATTTCCCCGCAACCTACCTCTACGAGTACGATGCCGCCAAGAGAATAACAAAGATAAACGCGTCGCCCGCCGACGAGGATACATACGATATGACCTTTTCGTATGACAAAAACGGGACGCTCTTAAACGTCAAGTGCAAATATTGGGATATCGTCTTTTCGTATAATAACGGCGGAAAGCTCATCAAAAAAGTGCAAACAACCTACGAGGGCTTTGTCAATACCTTTGCTTATGAGTATAACGGCAGAGGCGACGTTATTCGCAAAACCGAAAGCAACAAGTTCCCGAGCAGCTCCTTCAAGGGCGTGACCGAATACAAATACGATGATAGAGGTGCGCTCATAAAGCTTGTCTCGACCAACTCCTACGGCTCGACGATAGAGAAAGAATACAAGAACGACGCCTACGGCAATCCAGTTGAGATCAAGGAAACGAAGACCTCAAACAGAGATTTTATCAGCTCTTATTCCTACACTTATTCATACGAATATGAGACGGCGAAGATATCGGTTACTCGCTCGGACGGCGATAAAAAAATATATGAGTATCAAAAGAACAAGAGCATACTCATGCCTGAGTCGGCTGAGTTCTGAGCGTTGAATGTCGAGAATAAAGGGAGGTATTTTATGAAGATCCGAAGATTTATTGCCGCAGTTCTCGCCGTCCTCGCGCTTTCAGCCTTTGCCGGCTGCAAGAAACACGACAAAGACCAAACCGACACAACAGGAAAAAACGATGAGACAGTATCCGAAGATAGCAGCGAAAGCACCGCATCTGTCGCGGATGTTAATGCCGACATAAAAAACTCCAGGTATTTCCTCGGCATCGACCTCGACGGGTGGTATCACTGGAATCAAACATCGAGCGGTTATCAGAAAGACACGACTTATACCGCGAGCTGGACAAAGGAATATAACTCGCGCGGCGACCTCGTTTCATATATCACTTATGTCCTGATTTCCGCGGGGAACTTTTCCGCCGAAAAAAGGTCATACGGCTATACCTACAACAGCGACGGCACGGTGAAGGAAATCAGCCGCTCGGGGCATTCCCAAGGCACCTACCGCTACGAGTACGACTCGGAGAAGAGAATAACAAAAATCACCTCGGCGGAGCCCTCCGGCGAAGTGACCGCAACACTGAATTTTTCGTATGACAAGCACGGCAGACTCGCGGAAAAAAGAGATTTTTACGGGAGCACCGTCTTTTCTTACGACGGCAAGGGAAGGCTCGTCAAGAGCGAGAGAAATTCCTCAGAAGCCGCGTCCGAGAGCTTTACGGAGACGTTTACCTATAAATATAACTCCGACGGCGATATAGTGCGCCAGACATATACAGTCAAAAATCCCTTCAACACGTCTAAAATCATCACCGAATACGAATATGACGAGCGCGGCGCGCTGATAAGGCTGACAGTCAGGGATTCCTTCGGCGCCGAGACCGAAAAGGAGTACAAAAACGACGCCTACGGAAATCCCGTCGAAATAAGGGAGACCCGGTTCCAGGACGGCGAGGCGGGAAGCACCGAGGTTATCTCGTATTCATACGAATATGAGACCGCCAAGATAGCGGTCACGGGCACGGACGGCAGCAAAACAACATACGAATATCAAAAGAACAAGAGCATAGTCACACCCGAGACGGCGTAGCTTTAAGATATTCCGAAAATTTTCCCGGCCCTGTGCCGGGATTTTTTCCGCCCGACGAAATTAAAAATCAAAATTCGCACATTTTTTATAAAAAGTGTGCTATTATATATACAATGAAGCATTCGGGAGGTATTCAATAAAAATGAGAAGATTTTTTGCAGCCGTTTTGGCGGCGGCCATGCTGTTGTCATTTGCGGGATGCGCAAACAAAGACACGCAGAGCGACTCGACCGTGCCCGCCGAGGAGCAGACGACCGAGGAGAAAAGCACAGAGCCTCCGACCAACGAGGATGGCAGCCTCGTCAAGCCGAAAAACGCGGTCTCCGTCTCCGACGATGTGAAGATAAAGACCTACAGCGGCTCGTCTATAATCGAAATCGGCAACCGCGAAATGGAGCCCTACGGCAACTCATATAAAAACATGAAGTCCTACGCCGACGCGCTCAACCGCCTCAAGGCGGAGATGCCGAACACCAAGGCCTACTGCCTCATGGCGCCGACCGCTATAGAATTTTATGCGCCGAGCAAATACAACACCGGCGTATCGAAGTCGCAGTACGAGGGTATGTGCTATATCTACGAGCAGCTCAAGGATATAACGCCCGTCAATGTCTACGCCGAAATTGCGGCGCACACGGACGAATATCTCTATTTCAGAAGCGATCACCACTGGACGACCCGCGGCGCATACTACGCCTACAGAGCCTTTGCGAATGTTGCGGACTTCAAGCCCGTTGACAAGGACACCCTGCAGAGCGGCAAGCTCTCGCCGTTCCTCGGACTCTTTTATAACTACACAAAGAGTCCCGTGCTCGCAAATGACCCGGACTATGTGGAATATTTCCTTCCGCCCGTCAACACAACGGCCACAGCCTCCGACACCGACGCCGCCATGAGCGACGGCTACGGCATTCAGGTTATAAACACCGAGACGACATCCTCTAACAAATACTTAGCCTTTATAGGCGGCGACCACGGCGTTATCAAGATAACGACCGACGCTCAGAGCGACAGGAGCATTGTTGTCATAAAGGAGAGCTACGCCAACGCCTTTGTCCCGTGGCTCTGTGCAAACTACAAGACGGTCTATGTCCTCGACCCGCGTATGCTGACCGTTAAGCTCGCGGATTTCGTCAAGACCAATTCGATAGACGAGGTTCTGTTCCTCAACTATATGTTCATCCCCAGCAACCCGAAGTTTATGAATGCGCTGGAAAACATGGCATAAGCGGCAAAAAGCTTTTAAAAGAGGTCATAGTTCACGGATTAAAACGCGGATTATGACCTTTATTTTTTATACACACAGTCTTTATATAAAAAGCTTGAACGGCATTTGTGGTTATGCTATAATCTTGAAAAAAGCAGGAGGAAGTTTATGAATAGCAGAAAAACAGCGGGCGCCGTCCTCGGAACGCTCGGCGGGCTGACCGCTCTGACCGCGGCTTCGGCGGAGATTTTCTATAATTTCTCGATAAACACGAAATCGCCCATACATATGAGCAAGCTCAACAACCTCATTCAGAAGATGGCAAGCAAGTCCGACGGCGAGGATTCGAGCGCAAAATACAGCGGACTCACGGGCACGCCGGAAATCCGGGAATGGTACGACGAGCACGGCGAGGACGTATTTATTATGTCCGACTCTCTGCGGCTGCACGGAAGAAAGTTCGAAAATCCCGGCGCGGATTATGTTCTCGTCTGCCACGGATATACGAGCAAGGCCAGGCATATGGCGGGCTTTGTCCATAAGTTTCACTCCCTCGGCTTCAATGTTCTTGCGGTAGATGCGCGCGCCCACGGCGAAAGCGAGGGGACTAAAATCGGCATGGGCTGGCCGGAGCGCATGGACGTTATCGAGTGGATAAAGCTCATTCTCTCGTGGGACCCCGACGCGAGGATAATCCTGCACGGCGTGTCCATGGGCGCGGCGACGGTGCTCATGGCATCGGGCGAGACGCTGCCCGAAAACGTCAAGGCCGTTATCGCGGACTGCGGCTACACCTCGGAGTGGGATGAGTTCATCTGGGAGGCCGAAATGATGCATATCCCGTGGTTCCCGGTGCTCAACGCAGCCTCAGCCCTCTCGAAGCTCCGCGACGGCTATGATTTCAAGCAGGCGAGCGCGCTCGAGCAGGTCAAAAAGAGCGATATTCCCACCCTGTTCATCCACGGCACGGCGGATGAGCTGGTGCCCTATAAAATGCTCGGCGAGCTGTTCTCGGCGGCGGCGTGCGAAAAGGAAAGCCTGACCGTCGAGGGAGCGGGTCACGCGCTCTCGTCCTCGGTTGAACCGGAAATATATTGGAGCACGGTTGAAAGATTCGTAGAAAAACATATAGGCAGCTAAAGCAATAACCACCGTCGCGGACGGTGGTTATTGCTTTTTTGATTTAACTCTAATAAAAACTTACTTTATAAATTTATCCGCCAACTCAACTGCCTGTTTCTCCGTGAACCCGTACATCTTGACAATAATGCCGTAACCGCTCTTGTCAAACGCCGCCCATTGACAGCTGCCGCTTTCGGTTCCGAAAAAAACACTTTTATTCTCTATTTTTGACTTTTTGAGCGACGAGGTGTCTACAAAAACCGAAGATAACTTTAAACCTCCTTCGGACACATATACAGAGTAACTGCTGCCGTTGTCTCCCTCCACAGAAGCATACCCGAGCATTACCGTGTCCGTTATTCCCTGCTCCTTGTCAATTTTATAAACAAAAAAATATTCGGTTTTGCCTTCCGTTGGAAAGTTTATGGAAAAAACAGATTTCCACTCTTTTTCTGATACGGCACGAAATTCTCCCGCCAGACGGATATCGCCTAATATTGTCCCCTTATTCCAAAGGATTTCGCCTGTCAAAGCTGAATTATTATATGAATTCCTTTCGGAGTCCTCCGCCCCTCCGGGGAATAAAGTATGATATTGAGTTTTGACGGTTATGATTGCTCCCGCGGCAATCACGGCGCAAAGACAAGCTGCCGCAACAGCATATTTCCAATGCTTGGCTGTCGAGCGTTTTTCTGTAAACGAATACACGTCAGGGGTTTCAGCGGTCGGCATTTTTTCGATTTCATCCATAATAGAATCAAAATTATCCGGCACATACTGTTCTGCGGCTTCGTCTAAAAGCTTATATATGTTTTTTTTCATAACAGACCCATCCTTTCCGATTCGAGACGCAGTTTTTTGACAGCACGGTTATACATCCAAAAAACCGTACCCTTTTTCATGTCCTTTTCTTTTGCGATTTCGGTGAGGGTCAGCCCGACAATATGTCTTAAAACAACAATGTCCAGTTCCTTGTTATCCAATGTCCGCAGCAGGTCATCTAATACTGTTTTATTTTCAAAGAGGTTCAACTTGCCGTCCTCTCCGCCGACATCGCCGATATAATCTAACGAACAGGTTCGATTACTTTTCTTTAAGATATCTAAAGTTTTATTCTTGGCGATAGACAAGATCCACGAACGGCCGTCTCCCTGCGGAATAAACGAACTGCTTTTGCTCCAGATCGTGATAAATGTATCCTGCATAACATCTTCGGCAATCGAAGGATTTCCGCAGAAATGCAATGCGTAATAATACACAGGCTTTCTCATCTCTTTGTAAAGCTCCTCAAAAGCCGCATTATCTCCGTGAGCTGTTTTTACAATTAAATAATTGATGCTGTTTTTGGGCATATCTTCACCTCCCTACATTATAGAAACGATTGAGAATCGGTTTGTATTGGTTCTCTGTTAAAAATTTTGCACACCGACCAAAAGAAAATCCCGACCGGTTAAGGTCGGGATTTTCTTTGTATAAAACGGGGGCAAGAAGATGGTAGGTGTCTGATTTATTCGGCCTGCTTCGAGTATTTCTTGAGATAGATAACTCTCATGAGCAGGCACTCGATGGGATTTATCGGCTTGCACTTACCGAAGAGGCCGGAGCCTATGTAGGTAAGGCAGCTCTTTTCTGCGATCATCTCGACCGCACCCGCGTTGCTCTCGTTCGAGCCGCAGCAGAGCGCGCCGCCGTCCTTGACGAGAACGCAGTGGCGACCCTTGAGCGCTCTGACTACCTTCTTGGGGGAGTTCTTGGCGCATTTGAGGCTCGTGCCGATTATCTGGGCGCTGTCGTCAAGCTGCGGCCTGACGGTCTTGCCCATGGCGGCGACTGCGAGCACCTCGGGAGCCTGAGAATAGAGAATAGCATTGATATCCTCGCGTGAAGCATATATGGCGCGATGGAGGTCTGCCGTCGGAATCTCTCCCTCGCCGCTGACCGCCGAGGTCACGGGGTCTACGGTGACGGTGTGCTCCTTATCGCCGGGGGCATAGAATACTATCTTTCCGCTTGCGTCTCTATACGAGTTATTATAACAGGTTTCGTCATGCTTGACAATAGTTTTTCCGTGCTTTTGTGCCCAGGAAACACACATTTCGCTCAGATCGGCAATTTTTTCTCCGAACTTCCTGTCAAAAAGGTCGAGAACATAAAGCGCGCTCTCGCGCTCGAGCGTGGCGGCGACGTTGAACGCCTCCTCGCTGTCCTTGCCGTAGCAGACGGCTCCGTGGTGCGCCATGATAACTGCCTTGCTGTCCATATCGGCGGCGACTGCGGCGGCGACGCCCTTTTTGAGCTTCTTCGTGCCGGGCAGACCATAAGAGCCGAGCATGACTCTGTCGCCTATAACCTTGCGTCCCTTCTCGGTCAGCGAGGGGATTCCCTGCGTTGTTGCGCTGATTATGGACGCAAACTTCTGATGGGTGTGAATGACGAAGCCCGCGTCGGGATGAGCCTTGTAGACCTCGGCGTGAACGCCCTTTTCGGAGGAGGGCTTGACGCTGCCCTCGTAGCTCAGAGTGTCGATTTTCACCTCAACAATGTCGTCGGGGGTCAGTCCGTCGTAGGGCTTTCCGCTCGGGGTGATGACGAAGCTGTTTTCGTCAACGCGGCAGCTGACGTTGCCCCAGGTTCTTGCGATAAGACCGGTCTCGACAAGGCGCAGACCCGCTGCGATAACTTCTTTTTTTGCCTGTAAAATATCCATGAAAACCGTCCTTTCGGGAAAAAGATTTAAATTGTGCCGGTGAACAATTTTGTACTACAGTTCAATTATAACACAAGCAGACCAAATGTCAACAATTTACTTCTCGGGTTCGCTCTCTTCTTTTGACTCTTTTTCGGGCTCTTTTTCGCCCTCGGAGCCGTCCGCCGTCGGAGCCGGAGCGTCCTGCGCCGCCGCCTTTTTCGAGCTGCGCCAGATGTGTATAACTCCGTCGTCGTTGAGAACCTTGAGCACGGTTATCATTATAGGCATAATAAATATTCCGATAAAGCCGAACAGCTGAACGCCGATATACATACCCATTATGCTGACTATCGCCGGGATGCCGAGGTTGTTTGCGACTATCTTCGGCTCGATTATCTGACGTATGACGGTTATGCAGGCATATATAACGAGCAGTCCGATACCGAGACCGTAGCTCTTATTTATCAGCGAGAACACCGCCCACGGGATAACGACCGTTCCCGTGCCGAGCACGGGCAGAATATCGACGATTGCGATGATTATTGCGATAATAAATATATATCCGCTCTTGTAGACGCCTATAATTTTGAGCACGCCCAGACCTATCAGCATTTCGAAAAAGGTGACGAGCATTATAAGCGCATAGGACTTGACGAGCTTGCCCATGGAGGAGACCACTATCTTCTTTGTCTTTGAGAGCGTTCTGCGCTTCTGCGGGGTCAGCTGATTCTTGATAAAGCCGACTATGCCGTCATATCCGGCGGTCATAAAGCAGGCCGCGATAATAAACAGGAGCATACCGACCAAGATGCTCGGTATCTGCTTTGCGGTTGACCAAACGCCGCTGAGCGAGGGCTTGAGAAGTGACAGGAGATTTATACCCGCGCTGCTCTCGCCGTTCTGCGTGCGCAGAGCCGCCCGCTCCTCCGATGAGAGCAGGAGCTTGTCGGACAGCGATTTTATCGCTTCCTCCACGGAGCTCTTGAGTCCTCCGGGCAGGCGCTCGGCGAGGCGGTAGAGTGACTCCTCCCAGCCCTTTACGTAGTCCGGAAGCTTCTTGAGCCATTCGCCGAGAGTCGAAGCGAGGCCCTTTGCCTCTGTCACGACCCTTGCACCCACCAGGGCGACCAAGGTTGCCAGCAGCGCGATTATCAGCAGAACCGCAATAACGGAGACTATTCCTTTTTTGATATGCGTCTTTTTCGAGAGGAAGTTTGTCGGGCGCTGCAGCGCGACTGCGAGGACAAAAGCGAATATGAACGGCGCGACAGTCCAGAACGCATATTTCATAAACAGATAAAACGCACCGAGCACGAGCGCGATATACGCGACGTTTATCAGCACGGCTCTTCTTCTTTCAACAGTTTCCGGAGACATTTTCTGCACCTCTTCTTTCAACGGTCTTTATTTCTGTTTACGGTTTCAAGGCGGCATAATACATCATATATACTATACTATTTTGCCTTAAAACTCAATGAGTTTGAAAAATACTTCACAAAAAAGTAAAAAAGTTTTCTTTTGAGACTTTATCGCCGCCCGCCTTTGTGATAAAATAGTAAAAAAATAACAGTGGGGAGAAAGTTGCCATGTATATAGCTATAATGGGCTACGGCGTTGTCGGAAGCGGCGTTGCCGAGGTCATCAACAAAAATCACGACAGTATAGTAAGAAAGAGCACTCAGTCCGAGCTCGAGATAAAATACATCCTCGACCTCAAGGATTTCCCCGGGGACCCCAACGAGAATCTCTTTATAAAAGATTTCAACATCATCCTCAACGACCCCGAGGTTAAGGTCGTCGTCGAGACAATGGGCGGCCTTCATCCGGCATACGAGTTTGTCTCCGCCTGCCTCAAGGCGGGCAAGAGCGTCGTCACCTCGAATAAAGAGCTTGTCGCCGCCAAGGGCTGCGAGCTGCTGAAATATGCCGCGCAGCACAACGTGAACTTCCTGTTTGAGGCGTCGGTCGGCGGCGGTATTCCGATAATCAGACCGATAAGCCAGTGCCTCGCCGCAAATGAGATAGACGAATTCGCCGGCATATTAAACGGCACGACGAACTTCATTCTCACCAAGATGATAAACGACAATATGGCGTTTGAGGATGCGCTCAAGCTCGCGCAGGATAACGGCTACGCCGAGCGCGACCCCTCCGCCGATATTCTCGGCTTTGACGCGTGCCGCAAGGTCTGTATACTCGCCTCGCTCTGCTTCGGCAAGCACGTCTATCCCGAGCAGGTGCATACCGAGGGCATAACCGAGATAACCCTTGAGGACGTTGACTACGCCAAGGATTGGGGCGGAGTCATAAAGCTTCTCGGCAGGGCGCGCAAGAGCGAGGACGGCAAGCACATCTATGCGATAGTCAGCCCCGCATTTGTCAATCATCACAGCCAGCTCGCAAGCGTCGACGATGTTTTCAACGCTATTCTCGTGCGCGGCGACGCGATAGGCGACGTCGTATTCTACGGCAGAGGCGCGGGCAAGCTGCCCACCGCGAGCGCGGTCGTCGGCGATGTCATTGACTGCGCACGCCATGAGAACAAGCAGAAATTCTTCGGCTGGGCGGACAGCGAGGAGGGCTATGTAGCCGACTACCTCGATATGCCCACTGCGCTCTACGTCAGAGGACGCGCTCAGCAGAAGCAGCAGGTCATCTCCTCGGCGGAGAAAACCTTCGGCGAATTAAAGCTCTTAAAGCGCGCCGGTGCGCCGGAGGACGAGTTTGCCTTTGTAACTCCCGCAGCCTCGGAGCGCGAGCTTCGCACGAAGCTTGAAACCCTGCTCGGCGCGGAGATTATTTCGACAATCAGAGTTACGGATTATTGATAAAAAATTCAAGCGGGACTGTCTTACAGGCAGCCCCGTTTTTTATGGGCGGGGATATTCGCTTGCGGCAGACGGCGCACACGGGCGAGTCTCTGCCCGCCGTTATTTCTCCCGTTAAATAAAGCAAAAATCCGCCGTATCGGTCACACGGCGGATAATTTTATTATATGAGTTTAGCTTATACTCCGAACTGGCTGGTGTAGAGCTCTCGGTAGAAGCCGTTTGCCGCAAGGAGCTGTTCGTGCGTGCCCTGCTCGACTATAGTGCCGTCGTTCATAACGAGGATAACGTCGGCGTCGCGTATGGTCGAGAGTCTGTGGGCTATGACGAAGCTCGTTCGGCCGTTCATCAGCGCGTTCATCGCCTTTTGGATGTGCACCTCCGTGCGCGTGTCAACGGAGCTCGTCGCCTCGTCGAGTATGAGCACGGACGGATTTGCGAGAATCGCGCGGGCTATAGTCAGAAGCTGACGCTGACCCTGCGAGATATTTTCGCCGTTCTCCTCGAGCATGGTCTCATACCCGTCGGGCAGAGTGCTTATGAAGTGGTGAACCCTTGCGGCCTTCGCCGCGCCGATGACCTCCTCGCGCGAGCAGCCCTTGCGCCCGTAGGCGATATTCTCCATTATCGTGCCCTCAAACAGCCATGTGTCCTGGAGCACCATGCCGAATACGCTGCGCAGATTTTCGCGCGGGATAGAGCGGATATCGTGCCCGTCGAGAAGAATTTCGCCTCGGTTTACGTCGTAGAAGCGCATGAGCAGGTTGACAAATGTGGTCTTGCCCGCTCCCGTCGGCCCCACTATCGCAACGAGCTGACCCGGCTCGACTTTAAGATTCATATTTTCGATAAGCGGCACGTCGGGGGAATAGCTGAAGCAGACATCCCTGAACTCGACCTCGCCGCGGGGCTCTTCAATGCGCGTATCGTAGCAGTCCGCGCACTCGTCGGGCTCGTCGAGCAGCTTGAATACGCGCTCCGCACTCGCGAGGGAGGACTGGAGGTTGTTGGCAATATTGCCTATGCTGACAAGCGGCTGCATGAAGAGCTTCGAATAGGTGAAGAAGGTCGTTATGTCGCCGAGCGTGAACGTGCCCTTCAGGACATAGACGCTGCCTATGACGCAGATGAGCACATAGGCTATGTTGCTGACAAAGTTCAGTATCGGACCGATTATACCGGAGATGAACTGCGCCTTGTAGCCGGCCTTTGCGAGGCTGACGTTGATATCGTCGAACTCGTCTATCGCCTGCTTCTCGTGGTCAAAGACCTTTATGAGCGTATGTCCGGTGTACATCTCCTCGATGTGTCCGTTTATGTTGCCCGTCTCGTCCCACTGGCGGCGGAAATAGCGCTTTGAGCGCTTCGAGATGAGCGAAATTACAAGCAGGCTCGGCGGTAAAACGGAGAGCGTGATGAGGGTCAGCTGCCAGCTGACATAGAACATCAGCGCGAGCATTCCGAGAAAGCTTACCGCGGAGGTTATTATCTGAATGAGGTTGTTTTGCAGGGTGTTGCTGATATTGTCGATATCGTTCATCATCTTGCTGAGGATATCTCCCTTTGAGTGCGAGTCGATATAGCTCAGCGGCAGATGGGTAAGCTTATCGTTGACCCTGTCGCGCAAATCGCGCACGACGGACTGAGTTATGCCCGCCATGACATAGTGCTGAATATAGCTCAGCAGCGCGCTCAGACCGTAGATGCCGAGAATTGTCAGCAGGATTTTCTGTATCTTCGAAAAATCGAGGCTGCCGCCCGAAAGCTTGATATCCGCCTGCTCCTTTATCGCGTCAACTATGTCGCCGAGGAACAGCGGCCCCGTGACGGTCAGCACCGTGCCGATAACACCCGCTATGAGCACGACTGTCAGGCCGGGGACAAAGGGCTTGAGCAGCGGCGTAAAGCGCGAGACGGCCCCCTTGAAATTCTTCGGCTTCTCGCCGGGGCGGCGGTTTTCGCCGGAATATTCTTTATATTTTCTTCTCGCCGATGACGTGCGCTTTCTTTTCAGAGGTGATTTTCTGCTCATGCGAGTTCCTCCTTTGAAAGCTGAGATTGTGCTATTTCGCGGTAGACCGTGCAGGTTTCGAGCAGCTCGCGGTGAGTGCCTATGCCCGCAACCTTGCCCTCATCGAGCACGATTATGCGGCTCGCGTCGATTATCGTTCCGACTCTCTGGGCTACGATTATCTTCGTTATATCCGGCATCCGCTCGCGCAGAGCCCTGCGAAGCTTCGCGTCGGTCGAGAAGTCGAGAGCCGAGAAGCTGTCGTCAAAAACATATATTTCGGCCTTTCTTATCAGCACTCGCGCTATTGCAAGCCGCTGGCGCTGACCGCCCGAGAGGTTTTTGCCGTTTTGCGAAAGCTCACTGTCGAGTCCGTCCGGCATGGCTCTGACGAAGTCGGCGGCCTGGGCGGTCTCGAGCGCCTCCCACATCTCCTCCTCCGTGGCGTCGGGCTTGCCCATGCGCAGATTGTCGGCAACGGTGCCGCTGAACAAAAACGCGCTCTGCGGGATGAAGCCTATCTTTTCGTGGAGCGTCTGCATGGACATATTCTTTATCTCCACGCCGTCAATCAAGATTCTGCCGCCCGAGACATCGTAGAATCGGGGTATCAGGTTGACGAGCGTCGATTTTCCCGAGCCCGTCGAGCCGATAACGGCGGTAGTCTCGCCCGGCATGGTCTTAAACGAGATGCGCGAGAGTATCGGCGAATCCGCGCCCGGATAGCTGAAGCTCACGCAGTCGAATTCAAGCTCGCTGCGGCGCTCGGGGTCGGGGGTTATCGGGTGCTCCGTCTCCTTTATCATCGGAACCAAGTCGAGCACCTCGTTGATTCTCTTTGCCGATATCTCGGCCTTCGGGAGCATGACAAACAGCGACGCCGCCATGGAGACCGCATAAATTATCATTATCATATAGACCATGAACGCCTGGAGATCGCCGACGGTGTTGGATATCTGCGCACTGTCCGCAACGGCGTCGAGCGCGTCTATCTGGTCGGCGGCCATCTTCAGCAGAATCGCAACCAAGATGTAGCAGAGAAGCGTTGCGAGCGGGATAAGAAACGCGAAGATGCGGTTTATCTTGAGCATGAGCCCCGTCAAATCGTAGTTTGCCTTGCGGAATCGCCCGTCCTCATACTCGGAGCGGTTGAAGGCACGGATGACGCGGATACCGCTGAGCTTTTCGCGCAGGATGAGGTTCAGGCGGTCGGTCTTTTTCTGCGCCTTGTCGAACATGGGCATGACCTGCTTTGCGACAAAGAGCGCTATGACAAGAATTATCGGAATGGCTATGAACATGACTGTCGAGAGGCGCTTGTTCAGCGTGAACGCCATAACAGCGCCGCCGACCATGACTATAGGCGCGCTGATAATAATGCGTATCATCATCAGCACCATATCCTGTATCTGGCGGATATCGTTCGTCGTTCGGGTTATCAGCGAGGGCGTTCCTATCTTGTCGATATCGCACTGGCTCAGCGACTCGACCTTGACGAATATCGCGCGGCGAAGCGAGAGCCCGAAGCAGGCGGAGACCTTCGACGAATAGTAGCTGCCCGCAACAGCCGCTCCTATCGCTATGGCGGAGAGCGCGGCCATGGCGCCGCCCAAAAGCCGAACAAGGCCTATACGCCCGTCGTCGATGCCGGTGTTTATCATCATAGCCATCATCGCGGGCAAAATGAGCTGCATGAGGTTATTAAACAGCGAGAAAAACAGCGCCGCCACAGTAGCTCCCATATACGGTTTTAAGAATTTAACTATCTTAGTCACTGGCAGGGATACCTCCGTCCGTCAAAAAAAGGGACATACTTATAGCTTATTTTATCATTTAAATATGAACGGTTCAATAACTTTGGTAAACTTTGGGCGACAAATTGAATATATATTGCACGGACTCAATAAAAAGGGGCGAAAATATGGACTTGTATTCTATGAGCGCCGCAGAAGCGGTTGAAAAGCTCGGCAGCGAGACGGACAGGGGCTTGAGCTCCCGCGAGGCGGAGAAGAGGCTCGGTAGGGACGGCGAAAACCTGCTGCGCGGCAAAAAGAAGAAGAGCCTTGCGGCGGAGTTTTTCGAGCAGTTCAAGGACTTCACGGTAATAGTGCTGCTGATAGCGAGCGGCGTGTCGTTTGCAACTTCCTTTCTGGAGGAGCGCGGCGACTTCGCCGACCCGATAATGATACTGATAATAGTTATATTGAATGCCGCCGTCGGAGTTATCCAGCAGAGGCGTGCGGAGCATTCGCTCGAGGCGCTCAAAAATATGTCCGCGCCGACCGCCACGGTCATAAGAGACGGCAAGGAGACAATAATTCCCGCGTCGAAGCTCGTTCGGGGGGACATTATAGAAGTGCGGGCGGGTGATTTAGTCCCCGCGGACGCGCGGCTGATAACCTCACACTCCCTCTTTGCGCAGGAGAGCGCACTGACGGGAGAGTCCGTGCCGTGCGAAAAGGACGCGAGGGCAGCAGTCAAAAAGGGCAGCGAGCAGGCAGAAATAAAAAATATGATATTCTCGTCTACCGTCATAACCGCAGGTCACGCCCGAGCCGTAGTGACCGAGACGGGCATGGACACGGCGGTAGGAAAAATAGCGCATCTTCTCAACACCGAGGATGAACCGACAACGCCTCTTCAAATAAAGCTCGCAAAGATAGGCAAGGCGCTCGGCATAGGCGCGCTCTCGGTCTGCGCGCTGATATTCATGCTGAGCATACTGCGCGGCATGGGCGTGCTCAGCGCGTTCATGCTCTCCGTAAGTCTCGCCGTCGCGGCGATACCGGAGGGGCTTCCGGCGGTGGTCACGGTAGTTCTCTCGCTCGGCGTGCAGAGGATGGCGAAGAGCAACGCCGTCATACGCCGCCTGCCCGCAGTCGAGACGCTCGGCGCGGCTACATATATCTGCTCCGACAAGACGGGGACGCTGACGCAGAATAAGATGACCGTCACCGCCGCCTGCTCTGCGTCGGATGAAATCCCGCTGACGGGAGACGCAGCGAAAAAGCTTTTTGCTCTCGCCGCGCTCTGCTGCGACGCAAAGCATACGGGCAAGGGCGAGGTCTCCGGAGAGCCGACGGAGGCGGCGATAGTCGCGGCCGCAGAGAGGTCGGGCACGGACACCGAAAAGCTCCGCCGAAAAATGCCGCGAACAGACGAAGTCCCGTTCTCGTCCGAGCGAAAAATGATGTCTGTCGCAATAAAAGACGGGGATAAAGCAATAACAGTCGCAAAGGGTGCGCCCGACGTGCTGATAAAGCACTGCACCGACATAATATTAAACGGCAGGAAAATCCCCATGACTTCGGCTCTGCGCGAAAAAATACTGCGCCTTAATTCATCGCTCGCCGACCGCGCGCTCAGAGTGATAGCGGTTGCGGCGGGCGATACGAAAAACGGAAAACCCGACGAGACGGGGCTTGCCTTCTGCGGGCTCATAGGCATGGAGGACCCGCCGCGCAAGGAAGCATATGAGGCGGTAAAAACCTGCCGCCGCGCGGGTATAACTCCGGTTATGATAACCGGGGATCACGCGGGGACGGCCTGCGCCACGGCAAAAAAGCTCGGCATACTCTCGCGCTCCGGCGAATGCCTCACGGGGGCGCAGATAGACAAAATGGGCGAAAACGAGTTCGCTCAAGCCGTGCGCACCTGCCGCGTATATGCGAGGGTAACACCCGAGCACAAAGTTCGGATAGTCAAGGCTCTGCGCGCCCACGGCGAGGTTGTTGCGATGACAGGCGACGGGGTAAACGACGCGCCCGCCCTCAAGGCCGCCGACATCGGCTGCGCCATGGGCAAGGGCGGCACGCAGGTGGCGCAGAACGCCGCCGACATGATTCTGACCGACGACAATTTCGCAACTATAGTCAAGGCAGTCGCCGGGGGGCGCGGAATATACGACAACATCCGCCGCGCGATACACTATCTGCTCGGCTGCAATATCGGCGAGATACTCTGCGTCTTTGCGGCGACGCTCTTCGGAATGCCCGCGCCGCTTCTGCCGATACAGCTCCTCTTTATAAATCTCGTCACCGACTCGCTCCCCGCCCTCGCGCTCGGCGCGGAGATGCCCGACAGCCGCGTTATGCAGCGTCCCCCGCGCGACAGCGCCAAGAGCTTTTTCGCCGACCGCACGGGACTCGACATAGTCCTCGAGGGAATGCTGATAGGCGCGCTGAGCCTGTTTGCGTTCGTCGCGGGCAACTCGCTGTTCAAAAACTCCTGCGTCGAGCTCGGACGTACCATGGCTTTCGCCGCGCAGAGTCTCTGCGAGATAGCTCACTCGTTCAATATGCGCTCGCGCCGCTCGGTTTTCAGCATCGGCATCTTCTCGAACCGAAAGCTCACCGTCTGCGCGGCTCTGTGCGCCGCACTCCAGCTGACAGTCATGACCGTCCCGCCGCTCGCGGCGCTGTTTAACGTGTCCGCTCTCACCCCCGCCGAATGGCTGACGGTAGCCGCCCTCGCCATTTCCCCCATAGCGTTCTCTGAGCTCGGAAAGGCAGTCGGAGGGAAACGGGAAACGGAGTAAGTAAAAAAATAATAGGCTGCGCGGCGTTTTGTTCAAGCGGGGAAACTTTGTGAATTTGCAAAGCTTATATAAATCGGGCGTTGAAGGAATGTCGTCATCAATACACCGTAGGGGAGGATATTACGCCCCTGCACGGTTAGGTCAATTTGCAATATTAAAATTGTTTGCCTGATGACGCTTTCTCCCCCGCAGATCCCGATTTGCAGAGCACATAACCTTAGCATTGCGCACACTCTCCGCAACGGCGAAAGCGCGGTGAGACACTGCAAGCCTATGGAAAATTGCCGCGGGACGTGATATAATCGGGATGTAAAAGCATTTTGACACGGGAAAAGTGCGGATGTCAAACAGGTTTGATAGACAGGAGAGCGTTTTCGGCGTAAGCTGAAAGCGAAAAAAGGAGGCGCGGCAGATGGATATCGGAAAGAAGCTCAGGGACGCGCGAAACGCGGCGGGACTGACTCAGGAGAGCGCGGCGGAGTCTCTCGGAGTGAGCCGTCAAAGCGTATCGAATTGGGAGACGGGTGTTTCCCATAGTTAAAGATACCACACTAAACATAACAACACCACGCTTATAA